>Ga0222673_1000808_pt1 | contig 12134 bp, 15 predicted proteins | sample AntAcemetagen801_FD_179845 | JGI IMG/M metagenome (GOLD analysis project Ga0222673, IMG submission 179845) | Saline water microbial communities from Ace Lake, Antarctica - #801 | ecosystem: Environmental > Aquatic > Non-marine Saline and Alkaline > Saline | place: Antarctica: Ace Lake...
TCCACGTTATGTATCTCGTATTCAAAGTCTTCTTCATTGTAAATGCTAATACGTTCTCTAAAGTGAGCCAGAGTGTAATTCTCTTTTTCATTGTGTGATAAATCATCAGCAATATCATATAGTGTGGCTGCCGAGTTATCATCTTTTAGCCTAAGACCACGGCCAATAGATTGCAAGTTTCTTATCCTAGATTTAGAAGGACTAGCAAAAATAACGTTATGAAGATTCCGTATGTTAATTCCCGTAGAGAAAGTCCCATAACTTGCCACGATAATAGCGTTGTCAGATTTCTCGGTGATCTCTCTAATTTGTTCTCGTTGTTCTGTGTCAACTCCTCCGTGGACATAGAAGACTTGTTTGTCTGTTGCTCGTTCTCGTATAGTTTCATATAATTTTTTTCCATGTTTTTCTACATATTGAAATAAACATAATGTATTTCCATTTAGTGAAGTTGCCAAGTTTCTTATATATTTATTTCTTTTATCATTTGACACCAAATAGTCCATTTCTTCTTGGTAAGTTTTATCTTTAAGTAAACGACAGGCATCCTTGTCATGTTTTAAAACTAAACAGATAATTTTTAAAGCGGCCAACTTACCACTTTCTTGTAACTCACTTGTAGATACCACCTTGTTGACTGTACCAAACAGTCCTTCTAATACTAATTTGTGTGTTTTAGTACCATCTAAAGTACCAGTAAGGCCTATTCTATACTTACATTTGTCTAGTTTAGTCATTATCTTTGTTAATGAAACTGCCTTAAATAAGTGTGCTTCGTCACCTATGACCATACCAAAGTCTTTAAACCATACTTTAGGTAGATTGTATATCGATTGCCAAGTTGTAATTATTACTCTTTTGTTTGTTTCTTTTTCATGTCCTTGATAAATTCTATGTACGTTTCTTTCACTATTGTAACCATAATCTATGAAGTCTTTGAATAGTTGTTCTACAAGTGAAGTGGTCGGAACAATAATAAGTATCTTGTTTTGTTTGGTATCTTTTAGTCTTAATAGATTAAATATCAACATTAGATAGATAATTAAAGACTTACCTGAGGCAGTTGGTGATAGAAGTAAACATCTATCAGTTCTAATAGAGTGTATAAAGGCCTCTCTTTGATAATCTCTGACTTCTATATTAGGTATCTTTAAGGCTTTAATTAGATCATCTACTTTTTTATTATCTACTTTTGTCTGCTTAATCTTTGTACCATCAACAACCTGTACATTATTATCTTCACACCACTTTAATATGTAAGGGTAGAGACCAGCATAGATTTGGCCTGTAGCATAACTGAATAATCTTATTTTTCCATCCCATACCCTATTTCTATAAGCTGGAATAAACTTATATCCTGGGACTTCAAAACAAAAATATTCTGATAACTCTCTCCGAATATCAGCGTCAGCTTCTATTTTAAGATAGACTTCGTCTGGTTTATCTATGATGAGGTATCGTATTGTGGTCATTATACAAAAGGTTTTCCTACAATCCAACCCACCAATGTCTTTCTGATACCTTTTGTGACTTTACTTACCTTGTGCCATTTGTGACTAGGAAATATAATCATTGTGCCTTTTTTAGGTTTAAATAGTTGTTGTGCAACTTTATCTGGATTAGGGTGTGGTTCACATATTCTAAAATCGCCACCATCATAGTTGTCATTTAAAAATAATGTAAAACTTAATTTTCTAACTAGACCATTCTCATATGGTTTACTATGGCCATCTATGTGCCAATCATAATAGTCGTCTTTGTTATAAACAGTATATTGTAATGGTTCAAACTCTCTTAATAAAAAGTTCCAATTAGACTTCTCGTTTGCCTCATTAACAATAGGTGTTAGTTGTGTTATAAGTTGGTCGTCTTTCAACCAAGTAATATTTGATTTTCTATTATTATTATCACCATCAGTAATAACTGCCTTTGCTGTTTCTTGTTTATCACCTTGCGTTATTATGTTATCACAAAACGAATCAGAAAAGGTTTTCTCTTTGATATAATATGGTGTATTCAAAAACATTAGATTGCGCCAGAAGTAAATTTTTTCCAGTCTATAGCGTTTTTGATTGTAAATGTTCTATTGGATATTTGCCTAACTGTTCTATCTAAAAAATCAACTGTTGTGGAAAGATAATCAATTTTTTGTTTTGACTTTTGTAAATCAATATCAGCATCCAAATATTTGTCTATATCAGTTCTTAATATTTTTAGATCAAATGGTTTCAAAGCATACACAGAGGCGTCAGCCTTACCTGTATAATATTCCCATTTATCTCTTTTAAGCATGTTGTGTTCAGTTTCAGCACGACTTAACATAAGTTTAAATTTAGTTAAGTGTTTAAGAAACTCGTTGTGCAGCTGGGGTGTTTTTAATGATTCTAAATCTAATTCAGTATCATTTATTTTAAGCTTTTTATCAGCTAAGTCTTGTAATTGTTCCAAATCCATAATATCTCCATAATAACATAAAAGCTTTAAAAAGTAAAGTTTTTACGAGGTTGTAACGCTAGTTGTAGATGAACCTACAGTAGCGAAGTCATATATTTCATACTCAAAATTAACAGTTGCTGTTAAGTATGCAACATCATCTGCTTGTTGATTGTAGTCTAATCCTGTCAATGAAGTAGGAAATAGATTTTTAAATCTTACTTCTAATTGAGGATTATTTTTACTTGTAAGTATTGTAAGTGTAGCGTCTGAATATGTACCACCAACGTTAGCTGTACCATATTTTACTTTACCAATCTCTGTACTAACAGATTGATTTTTCGCTGGAAATCTATCATTACCAGCTGAAACTAAATTTTGAAACTCTGAATAGTCACGTGGGAAACCTAAGCCAATTAACCAACCATGTATTTCTTGGAAGTTTTCTAAGTTTTCATCTACTAAAAAAGACATTCTTAAAGGATCATAAGTTAACTTATCGCCTGGTAAAGGTATATCTTTAAAGGGTGTTTGTTGAGTTATATTACCACCTAAAGTAATTCCTGGTACATTAACACTAGTACAGAAATATTCTACTTTTGGTAGTTTAAGAATATTGAATTTAAACTGTGTAGGTGAGGCATAGTCTTGTGCCGTTGGTTGCCTACTATATGTATTTGTATTTGTCATAATACTATTTAGTAGAGTTATTATCTACTTCTTCCCAATCCTTTTCAGTAGCTTTTTGTTCTAACTCTTTTTCGTTTGAGGTTAAAACAATTTCTTTTTGTTCTACTTTTTTAATCTTTTCTTCTAATTCTACTAGTGGATTAGGTTCTTTATTACTTAAAATAAGAGTTACACTCAATAGTAAAAGAACTGTTAGAAATATGTAGAGGTATTGTTTTAGTATTTTCTTCATATGTATATTTAGTATTATTTAGAAGCGTATCTTTTTAGAGCGGCCTGTCGTAGCTTCTCTCTAACATCTGGCCTTTTGGCTGGATTGTTCTCACCATTTAACCAAGTTCTTTCACCCTTAAACTTATTCTTTTGTTCGCCGGTTTTACCTATTTTATTTGTGTTGCCTTTAAGTTTTTCTGATATATTTTCTTTAGTTTTAGTTGTGTGTTTTTCAAAATGTCCCATTGTTTTTATATTCTTTCTGTTTTCTTTCATTGTACTTGATAGTATTTTATTATGCCATTCTGGATTTATACGACCTACCGAATTTGTATTACCTAGGTTAGCAAGTCTTCTTACTTGTTGTTTTGCTTCATAGTTTGTTATTTGACCCTCTAACATTCTATAAGCAACACAATCTTGCCATTTACCATGTTCTTTGTATAGTTTCTTATGGGCAGCTGCGTGTTGTTTGATTGTTAATTCTTTTAAGTTGGTGAGGTCGTCTGTACCACCCATATGTTTAGGTATGATGTGGTGTGTATGTGTTTTTTTCATATACCTATTTATACAACCAAAAAACAGTTTTCAAAAATTGCATAAAAAAAAGGGCGACCCGAAAGCCGCCCTCTTTTAATAGATTGTTCAAAATGAACAAACTTAACTATTACATTAAGTTTGCGATTTTAACACGTCTGTAGTATCTGTTAGCGTTGGCATTACCAGCACCATTGATTACAGCAGCGTCACCAGATCCAGCTTCAGCAAAAGGATTTGCTTGAAGTCCGTAACGAGTCTTGAACCCGATTTTCGGTTGGAAAGTGTCTTGTCCAACTGCACGAACCATTTGTAATGGAACATACGGACAATAGAACATACCAGCGTCATAAGGTGAAGTACCTTTGTAACCTACAACAAAGTATTGAGCGGCAGCGTTATTAGCACTGTATGGATCAATGTACACTTTGTATTTACCATTTAATACACCAGCAAAAGTATTACCAGTATCGTCAACAGTTAGGTTGTTGTTTAACGCAGGTGCGTAATCTAATACACCAGCCATTTGAAGTGCAGAAGCTACATCTGATGAACAGATAATTATATTTCCTCTACCTCTTCTCGTTCTTTGAGCGATAACGTTTGCTTCTCTCTCAACTTGGAACATTAGTCCTTTGAATCTCTCAACTGACCATCTACCGTTTGAGTCAGTATCTAAATCAAAGACACCAGCAGTAGTAGTGTTAGCACCAGCGCCTACTTCAGCATTGATGTAAACAGTTCTTACAACTTCTCTGTTGATTTCCGCAAGGATCTCAGCAGATAGAATGTTTGCAAGTTCAGTTTCAGCGTCTAAACCATGGATTGCTTTTAAGTCTTGAGCAAGTTCCATAGTGTATTCAGCTTTAAGAGCTCTTGATTTAGCAGTAACAGTCGATTTCTCGATTGAAAATGCCATTTGAGCAAACTGATTACCAGCACCATCTCCAAGTGCTTCAGCAGTAGCCGTAGCCATTCCGCCAAACTTATTGTACGCACCAGCAGGTGAGTCGTTTAAGATTGAAGGATTTGTACCAACTTGAGCAGCATCCGGAGTTTGACCTACAGTTGAATCACCAGCGGCATTTCTGCTTGAAAATTCAGTGTCTGCTTCGTCAAACATTGCTTCTGTTCCTGATTGTGTAGCATATCTGCTTCTCATAGCAAATATAAGACCAACTGGACCAGTCATTGGTTGAACACCAGCAATATCGTAAGCGATAAGGTTTGGCATTGCTCTTCTTACTAGTGAAATTAGGATTGGATCCCAATTTGATACACCAGCAGTGTTAGAAACAGGAGCAGCTTCGTTTAAGAAAGCGTGATCCTCTTTTGAAGCTCTTTCTTGGTTTTCCAAGATAGTAGCAGTTACAGCTCTTTTATAAGAATCCGTGATTTTTGGTAAATCAGCGTGTTCTAAAACGGGCTGCCATTTTTTTTCGTAAGTTTCAGATAAATACATTATCGTTCTCTCCCTTTTTATTATTTGTTAGACAATTTAATGTCTTTGGTTTTACTTATAGCAGCGGTGTAAGCAGCCATAGCATTTGATAAATCTTCAGGTTGTGAAGAATCACCAGCAACTACTTCGTCTATCTCGTTACCACTTGTCTTAACTTTTGTTCCAAAGTAACTTTCTTTAATAGTAGATACTTTAGTTGTAAAGTCTTTTTCATTTGAATACTCAACTTCTTCAGCCAGTTTGTTGAATTTCTCCTTAGCAGTGTCAGCTAAATCACTAGACATTTCATCAATGATGTCTTGTCTTTTCATCTCGCCGTTCACTTTGTTTAAGTCAACATTCTTTTCAACTTGTTCGTTAAGTTTCTTTTCAAGCTCTTCGATTTTGCTTGCTTGATCTTCTAGTACATTGTATTTCTCATCTGGAACATCAATGTAATGATCTTCAAACAATTTCTTTAAACCTGAAATAAAGTCTTCAGCTATCTCGCCTTTGATACCTCTTTCGATTGCGATAGAGTTCTCTTTCATCCATTCTTCAACTACGTAGTTCAAGTATGTATCAACTTTTTCGGTAAGTTTTGCTTTATTAACTTCAGCATCTTCTTTTAGTTTTTCTTCATAAGCAGCTTGGATTTTTGCTTTTTGCTCTTTAACTTTAGCGTTAACAGCAGCTTCAAAAATAACAGCAGCTTTTGATTTAAAGTTTTCTGATAAGTCTTCGTCTTTGATAAGAGCGGCAACATCAGCAGATACGTCAATAGTGTCTTCATCAGACTCTTCTTTCATATCTTTTTTCTTTTTGTCTTCGTGTGACATCTCTTTTTTATCTTGCGATTTTTTAAGAGCGTCAAGAGCTGCTTTTGGCATCTCTCCTTCTTTTACTTCTTTATCTTTAGACTTTTCCTCTTTAAGCTTAGGCATAGCGTCAGCATTACCTTGAGCTTTCTGAGCAGGGTCACCAGAAATTTGTTTTATTTTTTTTGTTGCGTTAGGATTGCTGTCCGTCGGTTTTACAACCGCTGAACCTAAATCTTCTGCACTATTAGATAGTGATGAAGTTTCAGCTGCTACAGCATTCTTTTTTGGAGCATCAGCTTGTGGATTAGCAGCGTGAGCTTCTAATACGGCTTCCTGTTCCATCGCCTCAAAAGTTTTTATATCGGCCATTGAAAATCTCCTCTTTGTATTATGTTATAAACGTTTATAAATTTTCTTTGTAGTATATATTTATAAAATTATAGTTTTGTAAGAAACGATTGAAAGACTTTTAATTTAGCTTCTTCCAATGATCGCTGTTTAGCGGAACGGACTTGATTTTTCCAAGATTCTATGTCTTTTTCCTTGAGAACACCATTGTCCCAAACCCAATTCTTACTCTCCATAATACCTTCAACGAAGGCGTCTGGAGCAGATGGATCTGCCACAATATCAGCGGCCGTAGCTAAGTAAAAGTCGTCTTTTACATAGTTTACACCGTTTCTTTGTATTAAAGAACCCATACCACGACTTGAAACACCCAATTGAGCGCCCTCATCTATAAGACCTTTTACAATCTTACCGTATGGAGTATCTATAATCTTTGCTTCACCTATAAAATCTTTACCATCTTGTTTTAAAGATTTAACCATATGGCATACTCTCTCTAAATTAACTGTTGGTCCGTCAGGATGTCCTAACTCGCCAAAGGCTCTGTTTTTATTGATAAATTCTTTTGTATATCTGTTCACTTCTCTAACCAATATTTCAGTTGGATAGACTCTTCCATTTCTATTTTTGATTTCAGATTGTAAGAATACACCTCTTATTTTGTATTCTTTTTTACCGTTCTTTTCTTCTACAAGATATTCGGCGTTTTCTATTGCTTCGGAAATTAGTTTCATAGTTTCTCTCTGTGTATATTTATAACTTTTACTACCTAAACTCTACAATAATTGTGTAATTATCGCCATTAGCAAAGTTCTTTGTTGATAATAGAACATCGCCTGTTGGTGTTGTAGAATTGTTTGGAATTTCATCTCCAGCAGGTCTAAAGTCAAAATGACCTTGGCCAGATAAGAATAATGCTGTAGAGTTAGTAACTCCCGCCCATATTAATTCTACACCAGACTTACCATTAGATGTGTTAATTGAAAACCATATCTTACTAATCTTTCTATTACCATCTTCGGTCATAAAAGTAAGTTCAGAAGCGTCAACCTTTTTAACTAAAGTTTCGCCAGTACCATCTGAAAAGTTTGTTATTTTTGTAACATACTTAACACCAGAGGTATCAGAAATTGTTTGTGTTGTTACTATATCAGCCATTTGTATAACCCGATTCCTTTTGTGTTTCTATAACTACATTATATTTTGTAACGTTAGAGTCGCTTGTTAGTAAAATATCACCTATTGCATCTTTAATTCTTTCTTCACTTGGTTTAAGGCCGTAATTGCCTCTACCATTAATAATAATATTTTTTGATGTATCATTTTTAAAAAATACAGTTACATCTCCTGTGCCAACAACTTCATATTGTATGTTAGCAATTGAAACTTTTGGTTCACTTGAAGCGTTGTTTGAATTTACAACATCTACAAGTGTTTGTTCAGTTTCACTACCTACACCATTAGCGTTAACAATAATCTTATCATTATTATCTACTAATTTGGTTGTAGTTATTGTCATAATTTAAATTAACCGCTAACAGATACTGCATGAGCATGACTAGTAGCTGATGTAATTTCGTCTGTTGGGTCTTTACTGATAATAATTTCATCACCAGCCGCATGTAAATAAAATTCACCTATTTTAGTGTCGTCTGCAAGGTTAACTGTACCTGTTACAGTACCGCCTGTTGCAACTACTCTAACTGTTGTTGCTAAACCAATATTGTTTGCACTAGGGTCATTTACTACATCTCCTAATATTTTAAATTTAGTTGCCATTTTACTTTTCTCCTAATTGTTCTACTATTTCTTTATCAAAATATTCATTAAATTCTTTTAAATTGATATTATGAAAATCTGCTATTTTATTAACAGCGTCTTCAAATCTTTTAATAACAGTGTTTTGTTCTTTCTCAATTAATTTAAAAACATCACCCACAGCTTCTTTCATTTTAGGACTTAAATCTTTATATGATTTAGAGTCCATATCTAAATTACTGTTAACAATTTTACTCACCTGCATTTTCATTGCCTTGTGATAAATCTATTTGTGCCTCACCATCACCTCCATAGACCGTAGATGCAATTGAACCGTCAGGATTAAAAGTTCCTGGATCGGCGATTACTGGTTTAGGGTCACTATGAGATTGAGCTTCTCCATTAAACATATTAGCCGCTATATCTTTTCTAGCATTATCTAAAGAAGATGCGACCTTATCTCGTAAAGCATCCTTAAAAGCTTCGCCAGCGTCAACACTATTACCTTGTGATAACTTGTTAATAAAATCTTTTGTATTATCATTTATGTCTGTCATTATTTACTCCTTTTATAAGTTGTCTGTATCGGTTGATTGAGCTGTAGGACTAGCAATAATGCCATCATCAATTTCTTTTTTGATTTGTTTATCCATATCCTCAATTTCCCTATCGTTTTGTTTAAGTACATGTTTTCTAACATATTGCACGGAATAGAATTTACCAATGTAATCTCTCATCTCGTTTGCTAATGCTAATCTTTCTCTTAACATCTCTGTTTGTTTTAATTCAGCAAAGTGGCCATCTTGTAAGAAATCATATTGTAAGTTATCTCTTACTTCGTACCAATCTTCTTCACTAATAATACCTTTTAAGATTAATTGTGTTCTTAATAAATCGTTAAACAGTTCAGTAAATTTCTTTCTTAATCTTTGAACAAATTTAGTAAACTTCAATTCATCTCTAGTAATCTCAGAAGCTCTACCTAAATTAAATCCTTGACTTGATTCCAATCTACTTACTGGAACATTTAAAGAACGGTATAGTTTACTTCTAAAGTATTCAATGTCTGTAATTTCACCTAAGTTTTGACCGCCAGGTAAAGTTTCTATACTTGTACCTCTACCACCTTCTCTACTTGGTAACCAAAAGTCTTCTAACATAGACATATAGTTTCTGTCATCTCTGATCTCACCTGTTTGTGCATCATAGACAAGTTTATTTCTATATCTTGCCATAACATCTCTTAGGTATTGTTCAGCTTTTACTTTCGGTAAATTACCTACATCAATTTTGAATATTCTTCTTTCAGGAGCTCTTGCTATTCTGTAAATAACAGCAGCGTCTTCAATCATTCTTAATTGATTAACTGGTTTAATCGCCTTATGTAAATAAGACAAGACCATATTTTTATTTTGATCAATCATTCCTGATGGACAAAATGCTATTGTATCAGGTGCAATTTTTATACCAACTCCTGAAGTTGTACCTGAAACTCCTTTTTCATTGTAAACATAGTATTCAACATACTCATCTACAACAGAAAGTCCGTGTGGTACAGGTCCGTCTGGTCTTTTCTTTCTAATCTCTCTAATCTTTTTAATCTTACGAGGATCTATATATTTTAACTCTGTGATACCTTTTATAGGTGAATCTCTATCTATAATTTTATGATAATACATTCTGCCATCTACGTACCATCTTCTAAAGATGTCGTGACCTCTTGTATTGAAGTTTAATAATCTTAATACATTTTTAAATTCGTCTTCTATTTTTTTTCTTACTTCTTTTCCATAAGGTAAGTCTACCACATTCACTCGTACTGCATCTCTTAATTCATTAGCAACAATAGCTTCATTAACAATATCTTCAATTGCCATATCACACTCGGGGTGTAATGCTACTTCTCTGTATCTTCGTATTAAATCGGCTTCACTTTTTGCTGTACCTTCCATATCGAGGTACTGACCAAAATAACCTCCAGCCGCAACAGTTTGTGTACCGTCATCCGCTTGGGTTGTTGTGAAACTTTGTTTTGGATCGGCTACTTTTCTAGCCTTTGTTATGGAAAAACCAAATAACTCTGCCATTATATTACTCCTTTTATATCAATTTTACTTAAAGTCATATAGTTATTTATATAAGTTTTAAAAAGAGGGGCCGGAGCCCCTCTGATATTAATATTAAGTTGTAGTGTTTGTTTCAAAGTATTGGTAATTAAAGGTTACTGGAAAAGTTTCGATTGAAGTCTTTTCTTCGTAATCTAAAGCAATCTCACCAATAGAAGTGGGGAAAGCCCCTCTCAATGTGTAAGATTTAACTGTATTACCGTTTCTGTCTAAGTGATCAATAAATGCATCTACTTGATAATCAACAGGATTTGTTAATCCTTCGTTATCAGACATGTTATTGATACCATTCTGCCATCTTTCGAAAGCATTTCTCAACTTAAAGTTTGTGTCATTGTAAACAGTCACAGACCATTCTGGTATTGTTCTATCACCTGCTATTTTGATATTTCTACCTCTGAAAGGAACATTTACGATTCCTACATCCATAGCTGGGATTGAAGTTCCTTGGCATAAAAATGCTAAGTCTTCTATTTCGCCACCAACTTGTGCGTAACCAGGAAAAGGCATTGTTACCTTAAACTGATTGGCTCTAGCGCCACCGCCAGCAAGTTTAGCTTTGAAGTCATTTATATTTGGCATTGTTTATTTCTCCTTTTCTAAACTTAACCACCAGCCACTTCGTCAAACGAAACGCCAGTACGTGTTGCGATAAATGATAATGTAATAAAGTTGATACTTCTAGCTGGTTTAATAAATATCTCAGCTATAAATTCATTTCTATCAATTACTTCACCTGTGTTATTAGTTTCATCACATACTACTAAAAAGTCTGTGATACCTCGTCTACCTTGTACTTCTCTTAAAAAAGGCTCTACAATGTTTCTAAAGTTCGCTCTTGTGAATTCATCATTGAACTCAAACAATTGGAATTTAGAAGCAGTTGCTATTGCCTTTTCTAATACAATAAACAATCTTCTTACGTTTATTCTATCAAAAGCAGACGGTGCTGATAATCCAGTTTTGTCACCGAAAAGAACTGTACCTTGTCCTGGGAAAAATGTCACAGGATTTACTCTCTTAGGATACAATTGATCTCTTTGTGCTTTAGTTGGATTGTAAGCAAGTTTAACTACGCCTCTTACTTGACCTCTGTTAAATCCAGCAGGTGAGTACCAAGCGTCAGCTGTTAAGTCTGTTCTAGCAGCCAAACCAGCCATATCACCATTTAATGGTACATATCTATATACGTCACTATATCTGTCGTACATATATTTGTAACCACTATCAAAAACAACATATGAAGAAGAATTGATATCTTCATAGAAGTTAATAATATTATTAGTGATTGTAGTTGTATTAGTTATATCAACAACGTGGTTTCTTGGAGGAGAAACAAACGCAATAGCGTCTTTTCTATCTTCAGCAATTTGTAAAAGATCATTTATGTGATTTTTACCCTCGCCTGGAGTTCCAATTGTTTCATTAGGTGTTTTACCACCAATGATTAAACCAACGTCAACAGTGTCAGAGTCAATAAACTTCTCGTAAGCAGTTTTTAATTGGCCAGCTGTTGTTGCTGAACCATCAGAGCCTGCTGACAATGAAGCTGTAACTGTAGCTGTAATTGCTGATGTAGAGTTAAAGTCTTTACTTACTACATTAGAACCAAAGCCATTAGTTGCACCCAAAGTTGAGTGGTCCATCCAGAAAATGTATGCTGATCTATTAAAGACAACATCTGGATAATAGTTTACTCCGCCTTCGCTTGTTTTAGCGTCAGCGCCTTTTGATACTTTAGAGTAAGTTTCAATAACTCCGCCAACA
>Ga0222673_1000812_pt1 | contig 12094 bp, 19 predicted proteins | sample AntAcemetagen801_FD_179845 | JGI IMG/M metagenome (GOLD analysis project Ga0222673, IMG submission 179845) | Saline water microbial communities from Ace Lake, Antarctica - #801 | ecosystem: Environmental > Aquatic > Non-marine Saline and Alkaline > Saline | place: Antarctica: Ace Lake...
CTTTTACCGAAAAGACCTTATATTGTTTTCAGTCGAAATAAAAACTACAAACTCGACAGGGATTATTCTGATGGTGACCATGGCCCAAAAGTTGTGGTTGTAAATTGTATTAAAAAAGCTTTAGCTGAAGCAGAGAGATACGAATCTTATTCTGACAGAAAACAAAACGAAGTAATTGTTATTGGCGGTGCAGAAATTTTTAAACTTTTTCTGCAGCACGCAAACAAATTAATATTATTTTTTATAACCTATAAAAATGGCAATAAAATGGAATCAGGGGTTAAGTTTCCAAACTATACCAATAGTGGTTTCAAAATTAAATCTCCCGGTTTAGAAATAGAAGATCCTTATTATAAAATTGTTTTGAAGACTCTCGAGAGAGATTAATCTTATGGAACAAAAAACAAAAAGTCGCTCGACTTACCGAGCGGCTTTTTTACTTAATAAAAAACCGGCAAACACCGGTTTTTTATTAAAAACGACTATTGCCGATTTTTATTTAACCTCAACACCCATTGAACGACATGTTCCTTCGATGATTTTAACGGCTGCGTCAACATCATTTGCATTTAGGTCAGCCATTTTTGCATTAGCAATCTCTTCTAGTTGTGGACGAGTAATTGTTCCAACTTTTTTGGTTAGGTTTGAACCTGAACCTGATTTTAAGTTTAGAGCTTTTAGGATCATCCCTGAAGCTGGAGCAGTTTTGTATTCTAGATCAAAACTTCTATCGTCATAAACCGTAATAATTGTAGGAACGATTTCCCCCATTCTATCTTGAGTGGCACCATTGAATTGGTTAACAAATTCACCAATGTTAATTCCAGCTTGTCCCAAAACTGGACCGAGTGGTGGAGCTGGTGTCGCTTTACCTGCAGGTGCTTGAATTTTTATCTTTTTTTCTATTTTCTTTGCCATAATTTATGTTTGTGTAGATTACCTTATATTTTCTTAACTTGCAAGAAATCAAGTTCAACTGGTGTTTCTCGACCAAACATTGAAACATTAACCTTGATTTTTCCATTTTCTTCATCAACTTCTTCAACACGCCCTTCAAGGTCTTTGAAAGGACCGTCGCTTACAATAACAACGTCTCCTGAGATCATGTCAATCTTATGTTTTGCCCCATCAGTATTCATTCTTTCAAACAAATCATCAACTTCCTTCTTTGAAAGTGGAACTGGGAAAACTCCAGAACCAACGAAACCTGTAACACGCGGAGTGTTTCTAACAACATACCAAGAGTCATCTGTAACGATCATATCAACCATCACGTAACCTGGGTAAATTTTTTCTTCTACCTCTACCCTTTTATTTCCTTTAATTTTAATTTTCTTTTCAATAGGGACAAGAACATTAAATATTTTATCTTCCATACCCAAAGATTCAATTCTTTGGTTAAGATTTTTTAAAACAGCATTTTCGTATCCAGCATATGTATGGATCGCATACCAGTTTCTCTCCCTACTTGGTTGTTGTTTATTCATAATTTTTAAAAGTTATTTTTATAATTTAATTAGATGAAAAATCTATTTACAATTTCTGTAAAGATATAATCAAAAAGCCCTAAATAAAGAGCTGCGAATATTGAAATAATCACAACTGAGACAGTGTAAGCCGTTACTTGTTTTTTAGTTGGCCAACTAACATGTTTCATTTCCCCTTTTGTTTCTCTAAAATAATCAAATATATTCATAATACTGTTTTAAATGTTTAAGTATCTAAAAAAGCCCTTTCGGGCCTTCATAGAAACAATAATATCATAATTGTTCAAAGTGTCAATTTAATGGATTCCAAAAGATAATTTTTAATTAACCTTCAATTTCATAAGTAATATAAACAGTCTTTGTTATTGTATTTTCACCAGATGGTAATTGAGGAGAAGATTTTAATTCACCTCCAAATCCAAAATCAGCAGATTCAGCATATGACATATATGGCTGATCATATCCAAAGTCTTCACTGAAGCTGATAATGCCATCAAGATCTACACCTAAATCTTTTGCTAGTTTTTTAGCTTTTTCTTTAGCATCTTTAATAGCTATTGATCTGGCTTGTTCTTTTAATGCATTTTCATCATCGATTTCAAAATTCAAACCACTAACGTTTGAAACTTGGAAGTCACCAATACCTGAAAGAATTTTACCTGCGTTTTCTGTATCACGAACTTTTACTCTAACTGTTTGATTTACTTCATAACCAACTAATTTGTTCTCTCCACGAGGACAATTAGTTACTGTAATACAAACTGGCTGAATCCATTCATATTTTGGATAAACACTATAATTTGTAGTTTTTAAATCATTATCATTTACATCAGACTCTTTTAGAAAATCTAAAATTTTATTCGTTTTTTCTGTTGAGAGAGCTTGAGCTAGAGAAACATTATCTGAACTTTCTATAACAGAAAAATTAAATGTAGCCACATCAGGAATAGAAACCACTTCACCCGTTCCTGTTACTGTAATTGAATTAGGAAATTGTCCGTCTTCACCTAAAACTTGTGAAGTTTTAGCTAATAGAAAAACTCCAGTTAAAAGTGAGACTACTAATAAACCTAAAATACCCCAAGAAATAGCGTATTTTGTATCTGTAAAAAACCTGTTCATAATTTATATTATTAATTTAATAAGTATTGCAATTATATACTTATTTTAAGTTTGTTGCATTTGGTAAGCATCTATCAGATTTTCAAACAAAGAAGCAACTGTCATAGGGCCTACCCCACCAGGGACAGGAGTTCTTGCAAACAACTCTAAAGATTCACCATTCTCTAGAAATAATTCTTTTTTAACATCACCTCTTATCCCTTTTTCAGTTTTAGAAATTCCAATATCGATTATAGTTTGCCCTTCTGATAAGAATTCTTCGTCGATGATTTCAGGTTTACCAATTGCTGTAACCAAAATATCTGCTTTTTTTGAAATATTTTTTAAATCTTCTGTTTGATCATTACAAATCTGGACATTTGCCCCAATGCCTGAAAAAACTCTTTCTATTGGTTTCCCAATCAAATCTGAATCATTTATTATTACTACATTTTTATCAACAATGTCTATTTCGTATTTTTCTAACAAACTAACTATTCCTCTGACTGTTGCAGGAATAAAATCTGAGCCTGCCAAACCATCAATATCTTTTTCTTTTGAGACGGTATTCAAAATCTTTTGTCTATCCAAATGTTCTGAAATTGGAAGCTGAACAATAATTCCGTTCACGTCAACATCATTATTTTTTTCTTCAATAAAATCTAGAACCTCTTCTTCAGAAACATTCTCTGAAAAATATTTAATCGTAACATTTGTCCCAATTAATTGACCAAATTCTGTTTTCTTTTGAATATAAATATCAGAAGCAGAATTTTCCCCGATTTGAATTATGAGTAAGTGAGGCTTTTTACCCAAAACAGAAATAGCTTCTATTAAATTAGAAGCTATTTCTTGATTTAGTTTTTTACCGTCTAAAATTAACATTATTCCTATAATACACTATAGATAATAAAAACAATGAATAATCCTAGGAAAAATATGTCTATCAGTTTTTTAACTGATTCATGCTGTTTCATTGCAAGTTCTAATTCTTGACCAATTCTAGCGCCATCTTCTTTTTCACTATTATCGTGTTTTGTTTTTACTAATTTAGTTTCTATATCCATAGAAAAATTATAGCAAAAGGTTTCTATTGCAACAACGGATCAATAAGATTTTTCCAGTTTTGAAGTGGTTGAGCACCTGAAGCAGCTATTGTCTGATCTCCTGCAATAATTATGTTGTAAGGTGTTCCTGTTCCTCCTGAAGCAACAGCGTTTCTAAAGTCATTTTCAACTTTTTCTTGGTAACGTGATTCTTCCATACATTTTGTATATTCAGATTCATCAACTCCAAATTCTACTGCGTATCCAGCTAATTTTGATAAGTCAGTTCCTCCATTATTTCCAGACTCTACATAAACTTTATCTGTGAAGTTCCAGAAAGCATCATTCCCCGCAAGATTTCCTACACATTCTGTAGCATGTGCAACAGTTGGTGCAATTGGATGAATTTGAACTAATGGGAAATGTCTATAAACCCAGTTAACTTTTCCATCATAGTCATCAACCACCTGTTTAAGTATTGGATGTAATCTAGAACAGAAAGGACATTCTGTATCAGAATATTCTACAATTGTAATTTCTGCATCAACATTTCCGTAAATCCAATCTTCGTCACCTACAGGACGAACATTTGATACATCATTTTCTCCTGAACCTCCAGCTTGTCCTGCTGGACCTGTTGGTGCATCAGATTTATTTGTAAACATAACTGCTCCTGCAATAATAAGTCCAGCAACAATTATTGAAATAGCTACTGAAACATTACCCCCTTTACCTTCTCTATCTTTAAATATATTCATATATGTTAATTTTTAACTTTTTAATAATGTAAGTCCTATTTTACACCAATACAAAAGCCTCGCAATAATAGTCTTTTTAGACAATAAATTACCAATTTAACCAAGTTATTATAGTCTGAAGAAAAGTGGCATATAAAACCCAAATTAAATAAGGTAGGAATATCGCAAACAAAACATATAACCTCTTCCTAAATGCTATTACTTGAAGTATTAAAAGAGAAATTGTAACAACGAAAATATCAACCAAAGCTAATTCATTATTTTGTAAAGTAAACTGGATAGGAGTAAAAGCAATATTAGCTGACATATTAATAAGAAATAGAATTAAAATTGATATAGGTAGTTTATTTTTATAGATTAAATAAATCATATAAATAAAACCAATCGCGATCATTGGATATATTATCCCCCAAGCAATCCCAAACAAATATTCAGGAGGAAAGAAATCTGGCTTTATTAATGTATCGTAGTAATTTGAATAATCATTCATAAATAAATTATAACAAATGATTAGCAATTAAAATAAAAAATATGGAAAAATAAAAAACTACGTAAGATTTACGTAGTTTTTTAAATGGGTCTCTATCGGGATTCGAACCCGAACCGAGGGTTCCACAAACCCTAGTGCTAACCATTACACTATAGAGACCATACTGGTTTTGCGTTAAATAATATAACACAATATCTCTAATACACTATTCGTATTTTGGAGACTCTTCCTTTATACCAGATAAGTGATTAGAAAGTCTAGCCATTGCATAAAGCAAAGAAGAAAGTCTGTTTAGATAAGCTATTGTTCCAGAAGATATTTCTACTTTCCCTTCATCGACAACAGTAACTACTCTTCTCTCTGCCCTTCTAGAAACTGTTCTAGCATAATCAAATGATGCAGAGATTTTACACCCACCTGAAACAAAGAAAGATTTTATAGGCGGAATCGCTTTTTCAATATTGTTTATTGTTTCACTCATCTGATCAACTTTTTCCTGTGTAATTGAAAAACCTTCTGATCCACCAAGTTCTGCCTGAACAATGAAAAGATTTTGCTGAACTTCAGAAACTATCTCGTCAAACGAACGACCTTCAAATTCAAAACCGGCTTCTCGCCCCTCAATTTTCAAAAAACCTAGAAATGAATTTATTTCATCGACTGTTCCTAACGCTTCTGCAATTGCAGAACTCTTAGACATTCTCTGGTCACAACCAAGGGTTTTAGTTGTTCCATCATCCCCTTTTCCTGTAAATAATGACATAGGATTAGATTATACCAGATTTAGTTTGTATATAAAAAAGCCCCAACTAATTAAATTTGGGCTTTGTAAAAATAATTAAAATAAACCGAATAGTTTTGTAATGAAAATCACATAAAGCATCAAAAATAGTGCCCCCTCTTGAACATGGATCCTGCGGGAAATTCCTGAAATTATAAAAAGTATTGTGGCCATTAGTAGAACTGGCAACCCAAGGCTCAGAGTTTGTTGATCAATAATAAGTGTTCCAAAAATTCCAGGTAAACCAACGACGGCAAGAACATTGAAAATGTTTGAACCGAATACATTACCAAGTGCTATCTCAGATTGTTTTCTAAGAGCGGCCTTAACAGAAACTATCAATTCCGGCAAAGATGTTCCTATCGCAACAGCAGTAATTGCAATTATTCCTGCACCAACATTTAAAATGCCAGATAATACCTGAATTGAATCAACCATAAATTTAGCACCCACTGACAAACCAACAATACCAATAAACAACATCAAAATATCATTAGGTGTTATTTTTGGCCGTTTAACTTTTTCATCAGCTTGATCGTCTTTATAAATAAGTGAAAAACCAAGATATATAAGATAAGTAATAGTAAGAAACATTGCTTCAAAAAATGTAATCGATCCATCATAAGCAACTAAAAGAAAAATTGCAGTTGAAAGTGCGATCAGAGGAAGATCTAAATCTATCAGATCTTTTGAAACGGAAAGTCTTTTCCCTACTATTGCAGAAATACCAACAACCAAAAGAATATTGGCTATGTTTGAACCGACAGCATTAGCTACAACAATTTCTGAAACACCATTCATAACAGCGACAAAACCAGAAATTAATTCCGGCAAAGATGTTCCGAAAGCGACAATAGTGACACCAACAACGAATGGAGAAAGTCCAATTTTCAAACCAATTTTTTCTGAGCTAGCCAAAAGCCAATCGGCTCCTTTGACCAAAACAAACAATGAGACTATAAAGACCGTAATCCAAAAGATTAACATACAAATATTATAACAGGTTTATTTATTTTTCTTAAAAACAAAACTGGGGACAAATATAAAAACCTTACAAACAAAAAAGCGCCTGTTGGCGCTTTTTAAATTATTATGACTTTTTTTCTCCCTCTTCTTTAGATTCTTCAACTGGCGCTGATTCTTCTTTTAGCGCTTCTCCTGATTTTTCTTCTACAGTGTCTTCTTTTACTTCCTCAACAACTTCTTCTTTCTTTTCTTCAGTATCTTTAGATTCTGTATTTTCTTTTTCTGAACCTTCTTCTGGTTCTGGAGTTTCTGATTTTAGCTCTTCTTTCTCTTCTTTAATGTTTACAAACATCATCTTCATTCTCTTCTTAATCTGTTTAAGAGCAGTTTCTCTAATATAGTAAAGTTTTGAACGACGAACTTTTGATCTCTTAACGATTTCAATTGAATCGATCATAGGTGTGTAAAGTGGGAAAATTTTCTCAACTCCATAACCGTTTGCTACACGACGAACTGTAAAAGTAGCTCCTGGCTCTGTTCCGTGTTTAATTCCAATAATAATTCCCTCGAATGGTTGCAGACGAGTTTTTCCTTTTTCTTCAATTTTTTGAATAACACGAACAGTGTCTCCGGACTTAAGTCCTAGCTTTTTACGTGATTCAACGTTTACTGATGTAAATTCCATAATGAACGATAATTTAGCACAAGAATATATTTAAATCAAGAAGAAAATATTAAATGATGAGACTTTTAAGAAAATCTCTCTACGGCTTTATCAAAATCTTCTGGATAACCAGCCGAGAAACTCACCTTATTATTATAAATATCAGTAAAACCTATAGAATATGAATGCAAAGCAAGCCGATCAAAACCTAACTTTTGTTCCCTGTTTGGAGCGTATATATTATCTGAAATAATTGGTGCATTAATAGATTTTAAATGAACTCTAATTTGATGAGTCCTGCCTGTTTTAGGAAGTGCTTCAACAAAAGTAACGCTTTTATCTTCTGATCTTTTTAATATTTTAAAATCTGTTTTTGCAGAACGAAGCTTGCCCCTAGTGTTTTCACCTGACATCCATTGTTTAAAATTCTTTTTACTCCTGCCGATAGGCTCATCAATAGAAAAAATGTCTTCTCTTATATTTCCATAAACAAATGTGTGATATTTTTTTTCAACCTTTCGATTTTTAAAGAGTTCTTTGAAAAAATCAAAACCTTTTTCTGTTCTAGCAATAATCATTACTCCTGATGTTTCCCTATCCAGGCGATGAACAATACCGGGACGATTTATGGTTTTCTCTTTTATAATTTCTTTTCCATCCTCTTTAGTTTTAGTAATTATTTTTAAAGGTTCACCCACACCTTTTATTTCTGGATACAAACCAATCATAAAGTCACAGAGGTTTTTTTCCTGAGTTCTTCCATCACTATGAACAATTAAACCTGCTGGTTTATTAATAACAATGTAATCTTTTTCTTCTTTTATAATTTGAGGATCCATAATACATATTCAGCGAATACATTATTTATAAAACATTTTAGATATTAGACAAGGAAAAGGCTGGAGTTTTAAAACTCCAGCCTTTGTAATATTTTTAAAACTTAAACTGATTTAGCTAGTGACAACAATATTTGTTGCAGAACAACAAACAGACTTGTGATTCATGGACAGCTCTATACGAATCTCGTGAGCTCTCTCTGCATCTTCACTATCATCAACGTGTCGACCTTCCTTGGCAGATTTAAGCGCCAATTCAGCATATTCCAGTATAAGTTCGTTTCTTTTTTCGTTATCTTCCATAATAAAGGTTCCTAATTAATATAATACTATAAATAACACTAAAGTCAAGCTTACAATTAAGATTCTTGTTCTGCTTTTGATTTAATATTAGCAACCCTATACATAGTTAAAGCAATTGCGAATCTTCCATAATGAGCCCTATTATCACCTGTTGCATCTGGTCTAAGTCTTTTAATCCAAGAATTACTAACATCTTTTTCTTCCATTGTTTTAGCTAATTCATTTATTTTATTGATTGTGTCGTTGTGAATAGTTCCTCTTTTGTGACCTAGCATTATTATTGCAGAAGCATCGTTAGTTTTATTTTCGATAGCAACTTTTTCTAATTCAAAAACTGTTTCTGTGTAAGAAAAAGAAATATCTAAAACTTCATCTAGTAATTTTTCTAATTGCTCATCTCCAACTGTTAATTCTTCTAAATCCTCTAGGCTAACGTCTAATCTGTAATTGTGATTTTCAGCGCCTTCAGCAAAATTAACTTCTTCCGGCTGTAACATATGATTTTCAAACATAAAAAATACTAGCATTTTTTTTCAGTTTATAGTAATCTTTTTACCTATAGGGCGTTTAGCTCAGTTGGCTAGAGCAACCCGTTTACACCGGGTAGGTCGGGGGTTCGAGTCCTCCAACGCCCACAAATAATAAAAACGCACAATCAAACATTGTGTGTTTTTTATTAAACAAAAAAGGACCCGCGACATTGCGCGGATCCTCGGATCAATATGACTATTTCTCATTATGCCACAATCACCTTAAAACCAATCCTAGGTTGCCTAATCGAATTAGGGTTAAACTAGGCCAGTGCCTCGAGTAGTTATGAGACTGGCAGCCGAAGCCCAAGAAACTGACCTTACATATAGAACTACCTGAATATATAATATTTAATATAGGTATTGGTGTCAAACGTCATTACGCCACCTCTTTCAAACCTTCCTCTTTATCTTTTTCTATATACTCTTGAATAAATTTTATAAACTCTTCTTCGCTCACATTATTAGCTATTGATATATCTCTTACCCATCGATAGCTTTTTATTGCATCTTCAAGATATTCAGTTTGAAAAGACTCTAGACTTTGTTTAAGTTTTAATAAAGATTCTTGATTTTGATCCGAAAATTGTTCTATGTTTTTCATATTTAAAACTATAACAAAATTTATAAATTCTTTATAATCATCTGCGGAAAAACAATTAGACTATTTGGTAATACTATTCCAGATAAAATCAATACTAGGATTTTGTTGCCAAAGCTTTAATATTTCTTCTCTCAATTCTTTATGTTGATAATATCCAGAATCCTCACACCCTTCTGGTAGTAAGTGTCTACATTCAATATTTAGCAAAACAGTAAGAGCTTCTTTTAAATCATTATATTTTTCCTTACCAATTCTCTCTTGTTCTTCAGATCCAAACTTATACCAAGTATAAAAATGCCACAGTTCGTGCATTACTGTTAATAGTAGTCGGTCATTTGAGACGGAAACAAAAAATGAATTTTCTTCTATAGAATATGGGCACCTAGTATTGACAGTTAAGTAAGCTGTAATATTTTCTTCTAAAGATACACCGAAAACTTTCTCTGCAATCTTATGAAATTCATCTGAAATTTTACCAAACTCTTTATTATAATTTTCAATATATTTCTCTATATCTATTTGGTTATCTTCAATATATCTATCAATAAAGCTAGCGGTAGAATTTTCATCTGGATTTTCTCCTGCAAATTCAACTAATTGTTCGTATATTTTTGTTGGTTTAGAAGAGTTATTTGAACTTTTACCTTTATTTAACAAACACCAAACATCTTTTTCTTTATTATAAGTAAAGTCTATTTTCATATTTATAATTCTATCAAATATTTACAAATTCTTTATAATTGTCCAGTTGAGTGAACGAAGTTATTACCTAATTAAAGTTCTAAATCTTTTAATTTTTTGCTAGTTTTTTTAGCTTTTAAATCGATTTCCCTCTTATCAACTTCCGTATTGGAAACAACTTTTTCTGTACTCATATCAGTAGAATTTCTATCAAAAATAAGTCTAGATAATTTTGATGCTTTTTCATTAGTGAATTTTTTTCTTCTCACATCAGAACTTGATTCGATTATTAAACTATAATCATAGTCGTCTGCTATTGGTCGATCAACCCTCTTGTAACCAGTTTCATCTTCTACTAATAGTGACCTTCTAGCAACTATATCAACTCCGTTAACCTTAGCTCTCAAAATTTGCGCTTCTTTTGTCTCCCCTTGTTTATGTGTTTCAGGCCCACTTAAAGATTCAATTCCAGACCAGTCATCATCTGACATTAGTTCATCATAAATAATATTTATATCTGATCTGTTTTCTTTTGTGTGTTTATAATATTTACTATTTTCTTTAATATCATTTAAAATCTCTTTTCTATCTTCATGAGATTCTATCTTTTTTAAATTTTTAGCAAGATTATCTCTATATTTGTTTGAATCTAACTCACTAGGTTCTGGATTAAATTTTTCCATAATATCAATTTATTTTATAATTATTTTAATTCTATTAAAGTGGTAAAAAAAAGCAACTAGGTTATAACTCGTTCTGTAGACCAACTGAAAATCGAACCTGTTGATTTTCGTTCTCGCCTATAAATAGATGGTTAATAGTTAAATTGGAACGGAGTGCGTTCCGTAGTGTCCTCCCTGCAGGAATCGAACCTACATTTAGAGATTAGAAGTCTCTTGTTCTATCCGTTGAACTAAGGGAGGATAGATATAACAACAAAAATAGCAATGAAAACGTCTTTGGTCAAATTAGTTTTTAATTTTTTCTAGAATTTCTTGGTAGTTTTCAATATCAGAATCTCTGACAGTTTTTATTATTACATCACCTGAATAATCTTTTTCTGAAATCTCATTTATTTTTGATCTCATATAGAAACCAAAACCAATATTGATAATGAGAGAAAGAACAACAAAAATTAAAACCATTTTCCAATCAAAATGAGAAGAAAGACCGAAGAAGGAAGGTCTGTATTTTCTCTCTCTTAAAATCTGATTCCATCTATCTTTTTGTGATTTAAAATTTATCATAATAAAATTAAATTGCTGAACCTATTACTTTAAAGGTTGCTGACCATAACACCCCACTTTCATCACCTGAGGCAGACAATCTTAAAGAATCTATATTTATCAAGTATGGCAATCCTTCCACTGAATTAAGGAATTCTGTAACTTGTGACCAGCTACCCGAAACCTGAAAGGTCATATCTAAATAACCTAGTTTCTTCTTTTCCTCTTCAGGACTACTAAATTCAACATTCTCAATTGTAATGTCTAGACCTGAATTTGAAGAAATCTCTTCTATTAAACTTATAAAATTAACAACTCCCCCCTCCTTTATCAAAACGTTATCTATTTCTTCTTCTATTATTTTTAAATCTTCAAATTTTTTCTTTGTATCCCTAACATTTTGAACTTGAGCAGACTCTTGAGAGACCTCTTTTTTAAGTTCACCTATTTCTTGAATAGCATTATTTGTATAAATTAGAAAAATAATATTAAAAACAAATATCAAAACCAGCACTACTGATGAAAATATTATTTTTTTTATAGTATTAGTTTTCATTATTTTCTAAATTATCTTCACTTGTTGATGTTGAAGTTTCAGCACTATCCCCATCCTCGGTATCC
>Ga0222673_1000815_pt1 | contig 12080 bp, 22 predicted proteins | sample AntAcemetagen801_FD_179845 | JGI IMG/M metagenome (GOLD analysis project Ga0222673, IMG submission 179845) | Saline water microbial communities from Ace Lake, Antarctica - #801 | ecosystem: Environmental > Aquatic > Non-marine Saline and Alkaline > Saline | place: Antarctica: Ace Lake...
AGTAGTATACTCCCGACCCCTTTTATTTTCTTATTTTATTCACTACTGAAAAATGAATTTCTATAGGTCTACTTTTTTCTTACGAAACATTTATATATAAGTATAACAAATAATTATATATGGTCTCGAAAATAAGTTTGGCAACTGTTGATAACATCAAATCTTTAATCAAATTCTATGGGTCACAGAAAAAATTGGCTGCAGCAGTTGGTGTAAATCAGTCTCAAATTTCAAGATATTTAAAGGGAACTAGAGTTCCAAGAAAAGCTATTGTTGAGAGTATAAAAAAGACTTATAATATTAAAAAAGTTACAATTAAGAAAGCAAAAGGATTTATTAAAAAACCTTATCATAAGAGACTGCCTACAACTGGAATTGGAAAACATAATGACGGAAGAAAATTTGTTCGTTTTGATTTTCCACTTTGGAGAAAAGATATTTCCGACCCGACAATTTTACCTGAACTTTTCAAGAAATTTAGGTTCTTATATAATAGTGTAAAAGATGAAGTTCCACAAATCAAAGCTCAAAGATTAGGGATTGCAATTTCTACAGAATCACGAACAACAAACTCAAAAGATTATTTCTCAACAAAAGCAAAAAGAAAATATTCAAGAAAAAAAGAGGAGCTAGATTTTATCACTACTATAATCTATGCAAGAAATAAAGCCTCAGCTGATTTAATGTTTGATGATTTGCTTGAGAAAATAAAAAAGTATCTAATGGGAACATTAGAGAGTGCAACTTTGCACGAAGACGAAGAAACTCGAGAGGCGAAAACATTTTTTGTATTTTTCGAGGGCGAAACAACAAAGTTTTAGGGGAGTAAAATGTTAGATATAAAACTAGATAGGGAAGAAAGATTTAATCAAATAAATGTAGATATTCACGAAATTGAAAGTAGATTATTTCTTTTATTTCCTGAGTGTAGCGAGGACGACAGAATAAAATTAAAACATTTTTTATTTTTATGTGCTCAAATAAAAGCAAATAATAAATTATCAATAAGTGGTTTATAATTTAGATATTATTACCTTTTTGAATTGGTCTCAGAAATGGAAAAACAGAAAAAAAAATATATTAAACAAGATGCACTTACACTTTTAAAAAAGCCTGAGAGTATTGGCAGGTGTAATAAATCAGTCTTTGATATTGAAACGATAAATTGGACTGAACCTTATGCTGTAGGTTTATATTATAATAATTCTAAAAATAAAAAAGTGTATAAAGAATTTGAAGACAAGAATTGTATTCTTGAGTTCCTTGAATTTTTCTTGACTAAGAAATTTCGAGGTAATGTTTGTTATGCACACAATGGAGGAAAGTTTGATTTTAATTTTATCTTAAAGGAGCTATTTCAAGAAAAATATCAGGACAAATATATAATTGAACCTATGAGAGCAGCCTCAAGAATTATTCAAATATCAATCAAATCATACTCCACAACTGAGACCACAGACGGAGAAACGAAAAAAGAAATAGAGCATTGTTGGACTTTAAGAGATTCGATGTCTCTATTTCCTTTTTCCCTTAAAAATGTTACAAAAAACTTTGATGTAAAACATAAAAAAGGCGACTTCGACCATAGTTCTATAAATTGGAAAAATTGGAAATCCTTAAAACCGAAATGGTCTCCATATTTGAAAGACGATTGCAGGGGATTATATGAGAGCCTTGAAAAATTTGAAGATTACATAATTGATAAATTCACAATTAATTTAAAAGATAATATCACACTTGCACAACTTGCCTTGCGAGTTTACAGAACAAATTATTTAAAATACCCTATTGCTTGTTATTCAGCTATTGAAGACGATATAAGAAAAAGTTATTTCGGAGGAAGAACTGAAATTTTCAAAGTTTACGGAGAGGATTTAAATTATTATGATGTTACAAGTTTATACCCTGATGTAATGAAAAAGAAATATATGCCAGTTGGTAAACCAATCAAAGATGCAAATATGCAGGTCTCTGATTTTGGAGTTTTAAAGGTTACAGTTACAGCTCCAAAAGATTTAAACATTCCCTTACTTCCTGTTAAATCAAAGAGTGGAAAACTTATTTTTCCTAGAGGAACTTGGACTGGTTTTTATTGTAGTCCTGAATTACAGAAAGCAAAGAAACTTGGCTATAAAATTAAAGTTCATTTTGGTTATAGATTCAAAAGAGCAATTATTTTTTCTGAGTATGTTGATGAATTGTTTGCTTTGAAGAATAATTCAAAGAAAGGTTCTGTTGGTTATTTAGTAGCAAAACTTTTATTAAATTCTTTATATGGAAAATTCGGACAACGGAGAGAACGGCAGCAAATGGTTATTTTCCCTGAATCAACAATCGGTCTTGAGCCTGTTGATTTTTTCGGAGACCTGCCAATTTATGTAAAGAATACTGAGAGCAAAGCAAAACATATTTTACCTGCTATTGCAAGTTTTGTTACAAGTTACGCAAGAGTAGATTTATATGAGAAGTGCATCGAGGCAGCTCAAGAGAAAGGAGGGTCTGTTTATTATTGCGATACAGATTCAGTTGTAACAGATGTTAAATTAACGATTGGCGACCAATTAGGAGACCTTACAGACGAACTTCCTGAGGGAGAGGGTTCAGGTATCAAAGAGGGTATTTTTCTCTTGCCTAAGATGTATGGTATAAAGTTAAATGTTCCAATTTCAAAGACAGACGAAGACGGAAACATCACAGAAACAACTGATTTTATTAAATGTAAAGGTTTCCCTAGAAAGTTATTTGATTTTAATTTATACAAAAAGGCTTACTTGACAGATGATTATTCAGGATTCAAATTTAAGAAAACTAAGTTTGCAACTCCTTTTGAGAGTATGCGAAGAAATAAAACTTTTGTTTCTATGCTTGAGAAATCAAGAACTGTTCAGCAGAGATATGATAAAAGAATTGTTCTTGCTGATGGTATAAATACAATCCCTCACACAATCGAAGAAATTGAGGAGGTTGTTGTATGAGTTACGCAGAGGGAATTAAGGGAGAAAATTATTTCTCTGCTCTAATGAATAGTAACGGAATCAAATCAGAATTTATTGATTCTTGGTTTGATTTTGAGATTAAGGGATTAATTAAGGTTGAGATTAAAACTTGTGGATTAACAATAAGTAATGGAGGACACAGGCAAACAGGAATGTATGAATTTACAAAACCTGAGAATAGAGAGCTGCAATATAAAAATAATGTTTGGGTTTGTTTACTTGTTCAGCATCAAGGACAGTTTTTAATTCAAGGATTTATTAAGGCAAAACACTTAAAACAAAAACAACATCTTTCAATAGTTGCTGCAAGTAGATTAAAATTGAAAACTTTGGAGCAGTTTATAAATATAATCAATAATTAAACGAAACATTTATATATAAGTATAACTATTAATATAATATGGCAAACAAAATCACAATGAAAAATGTTCAGGGTCGAAAAATTCGGACTGTTAAAACTGCAAATAGTTTTTATTACAGTAACATTAAATCAGATTTAAAACCTAAAAACATAATCCCTAAAGTTGATTTATTTGAGAGCTTGGGAATAAGGAGTATATGAAAATGGCACTAAAAGAAAAAACAAAAATCTTTCCGATTGGTGGAAGTAAGGCGATAACAATTCCTGCAAGTGTTCTTGCAGATTCAACTTTCCCTTTCAAAGAAACAACTGAGCTTGTCCTTGAGATTATTGACAAAAAACTAATCATCAGAGAACCTCACAAATCAGAGTTATAAAATCTATAACAAAAACAAAAAGTAAACGAAAAGTTCCCAAAAGGAACGGAGAAAAACTAAAATGGAAAACCAAATGGATTTAGCAAATATGAGTAAAGTAGAAAGCCCAAAGATAGATGTTTCCCCTTATGTAGGGAAAATGACAAAAATTGAAACTGTTGAACCGATTGAAACTCAATACGGAACAGCGATTAAAGTTTCTTCAAAAGTATTAGATACTATTGAAATCGAGGGTAAAGACAATATTGTTTTAACTGCAACTAGAATTTTTTCAATCTCAAAAGAGGGAGAAATTGTAATCGGTAGCAAGTTATACAAGTTTTTAGAAAAGCAAAAAGTTGAACAACCTACTGAGTTAGTTGGAACTGCAATTCAAGTATTAAAAAACGAAAAAGACTTTTTGACATTTTAGGGAGCAATCCCTTTTTTATTTTTTATTTATTCTTAATCAAGCCCGATTAAGAAAATATGTTTGGAGGCAAAAAATGGAAACACAAGAAGAACAAATCGAATTACTCAAAAAGAGTATAATAACTTTGCAAGTCTGTATTAATGATTTGCACGAAAGAATTTCTCAGGTTGAAAAACCAACATCAAATAAAACTGAACATTATTTCTATTCAAAAGATTCTGAAAACGGAACTTGGTTTGTTAAATGTGCAAAGACAGGTGGAACTTTCAGCACTCAACTTTGGATAATGGAATCAATACAAAAACAGAAATGTCCTTGTTGTGGAATGTCTGTCAGGAGGAAAAATTAAAATGGAAAAAGAGATTAAAAAATATTCCCCTGAAACAAGAAAATATCTTATTTTAAAAGAAAAAGATTATTTATTTAATGCTGAATTTAATTTTCATAATGAAGAAGATAATTTAACTTTAATACAGGAAGATATAGACGAAACAGATATTTTAGTTTTATCAAGAAAAGATGCAATAAAATTAAATAATTTAATTATTAAAGAATTGAGTTTATCTTTAGATGATTTAAATTTTTTATATGAGGAAAAATTGGAGGAATCAAAATGTCAGAAGAAATAAAGTCAGCTTACGAGCTGCAGCAGGAAACACAGAAAAAACTTTTTGAAAAGTGCCACGAAGACAAAAAAGGTTTAATGGATTTAGATATTATAAACCCTGAAAAAGTAAAATCACTTTGTCAGAAACACGCAGAAATAATTCAAGACTTTAGAAGTGTAAAGGAAATTAATCAAGTAATGAGTTTTCGTTTTGACGAAGTTCTTGCTTTACTTCCTACACCTCAAGAGTTAGATTTAGCAATCACAAGAATTTATGATTTATATGAGCAGGTAGAGGCAAACGACCATATTAAAAGATTAATGAGTTTTAGAAAGGTTCTTGTTGCTGTTCAAGCAGAGGAAACTATAAGACCAAAATCTTATGCAGAATCAGTTGAAACAAAAGAGGTAAAATAAATTGGTAACAAAAGCACTTGGAACTGTATTTATTGAACATTGGAAAACAAAACATAATTTAACAGGTAAAAATGGAAATGTTATTTGTCCTTGTGGTTGTGGAAAAAGATTATCACAAATATATAAAGATGAATATTTAAGTAAATTTGAAGAGGAGGTTTTTTCAGATGATTAGAGGAAAATACAATCAAGCAAAATGTCCTGATTGCCACTCTTGGCACTTTGCAATACAGCTTGATGATAATTTAAATCCTATTGAGTTTAAATGCACTAGATGTAAAAGAATATTTCCATATAATCCAAAGGTTGCTGTTCATAAGGAAGTGAAAAAATGAAATTTTTAATTACTAGATTATGTTGTGGATTTGAGGAAGAATCAAATCATAAACTTGTAGCTATGTATAAATGTTTGAAGTGTGGAACATTAAATCCAAAAATTAAATCGGAGGAATTAACACAATGAAAGTTTTAATAGCAGCTCCTATTTCAGGACACAAACAATATTCCATCAATCAATGGTTCGACTGGATTTCAAACCAAAGACACGCAAATTATGAATTTGCTCTTTGTGTAAATGGAGAGAATCAAGCAAAGTTGGTTTCAATGCTTAAACAGGTTCAGGTTCGAGATGTTCACGGACAAATTAAAAAACCTGTTATTTTATGGAACACAAACAAAAAAGATGTCAAAACTACTTTTTTGCATAATATAGTTCACGCAAGAGAGACCCTGAGACAATATGCAGTAAAAAACAATTACGACAAAATCTTATGGCTTGATACTGATACAATCCCAAAGAATTTACAGGCTATAAAATTACTTGCTCAGCAAGAAAAACCTGCAATCTCAGGATTATATTTTTACAAGCAAACAACAAAACCTGTTGCAGTCAGTAAAGCCTCAGGAACAAACTTTACAATTCAAGAGATAGAAACAGCAATCAAAGAAAAAAGTCTCCTTGAAGTAGGTTTATTTGGCTTAGGTTGTGCCTTAATTGATAGGTCAGTCTTTGAGAAAGTTGCTTTTGAGTATTCAGAATTTGGAACTGAGGTTTCTGATGATTATGGATTTTGCTATGCTCTTGATAAATTAAATATTGAAATGTGGTTGAATCCTACTGTATTTTGTTATCATTTAGGCAAGGCACAGGAGAATATAGCCTTTGGGATTATAACAGATTAAGGATTAAAAGCAAAAGATTAATAAATCAAAGAGATTAAGATTAATATAGATGGTTAAGACAAGAATTGATTTAAAGATTAAAATTAAGGAACATTTGCAGGAGATAGACAGACCTTTCAGAACAACAGAAATTGTTGAGTTTGCAAACGGAGTTGCTCCTAATGTTTGGACTAGCCCTCACAGGATTGCAAAATATATCAAAGCAGCAGATATTGCAAAGTTCAACAAATCCAAGAAACAATGGGAAATCAAAACCAAACCTACAGGAGGAATTTAAATTGCCAAGAAAAAATCCAGAAGAATACAAAGCATATATGAAAAATTATATGCGAGAAAGATACGCAAAACAAAAAGCTGAAAAAGCTCTATTAGGTAAACCAAAAATGACAGAAGACGATTTTAATGTAACGGAAACTGCAATCAACACAGCAGGACAGGAAACCTTAGACCTTAAAGGAAAAGCTACTACTGAATTAATGGCGATTGCAAAGAAAGCCTCAAAAGATAATGACACAGACGAGGAAGACCCAATTTTCGCTACTATTGAAAAAGTAATGAAATATGCTCCAATTATCACAGAATTATTTAAAGGATTCTCACAAGCAGCAGGAAATTTTAAACAAACTCAAATTCAACCACAGCAACAGCAAAGACCGACAATGCAACCTCCTGAGGGTTGGGAAACTATGACCTCCTTACAAAAAATGGGAAGAAAGTATTCCCGAGCAGATTGGTATGCAGCAGGAGAAAAATATGACGATTGGAAAGCAACAGGAGGAGCAACAACAAGTCCTATAAATACAAATTATGTTGATGCAACTTACTCACAACCTGCAGCAAATCGAGAGGCTCAGACACTTGCAGAACTTTCAAGAAAACACCCTGAACTGCCACAAGCAAGTAATAGTCCACCTCCAACTGTAGAACAAGAGGAACAAGTTCAACCTGAGGAACAGGCGAAACCTGAGTTTGTTAAGAAAAGAGTAAAAGAACCTGAACCATCACAAAAGGAACAGGATTCAAAAGACACCGAACAGGAGTTGATTAATGCTATGAGACAAGATAATAATAAATATATTGAAATGGCTTTCAATTATATTAAAGGAATGAAGATTAAAGATTTTGGAGATTCAGTAAATAATATTGAGAGTTTCAAACCAAAATTCGCTATGCTACAAATGATTTTGCCAGTCCAAACTAAGGAAATGTTAAAAGCAACACCTGCAGAGGAACTTATTCAAACATTAAAAGAAAAATGTCCTGAGCATCACAAATGGCTTAAGGACAATAAAAAGATTAATGAAATGGAAAAAGCCTTTGAAGAATTGAAAGCAGGTCTATAAATATGAAAGTTTTAAATTTATATGCAGGAATTGGAGGAAATCGTAAACTTTGGAATAATGTTGAAGTAACAGCAGTTGAAATTAATCCTGAAATTGCTAAAGTATATCAAGAATTATTTCCAAATGATAAAGTAATTATTGGAGATGCTCACGAATATTTATTAAAACATTTTTCAGAATTTGATTTTATTTGGAGTTCTCCTCCTTGTCCTACACATTCAAAATTAAGGTTATCACACCCTGAATCAATTTGTTTTCCTGATATGAAATTATATCAAGAAATAATATTATTACAAACTTTCTTTAAAGGAAATTGGATAATTGAAAATGTAGACCCTTATTATATTCCTTTAATAGACCCCTCCTTAAAATGTGATAGACATTTATTTTGGTGTAATAAATTTAGAATAATTAAAGATTTAATAATAAATATTCCTAAATCAAGAACTGATGTTTCAAGAGATACAAAAGAGGGTTTATCAGAATTTAAAGGAATAAATATTTTAAATTTTAAGATTAAAAATAAAAGATTATTATTAAGAAACGCTGTTCACCCTAAAATAGGAAGTATACTATTTAATTTATTTAGGGATTAAACCCCCTCTTTTTCTTTATTTTTGCAAAACATTTATATAGTTCTTAATCCATAAATTACTTATAGCTTATATACTAATGGAGGCTCTATAAATTTACAATGGCAATCTCAAAGAAGAAACAGGAAGAATTATTAAAATTTGCAGGTCTAGTTATCGGTGGAGTAGCAGCTTACAAATTACTATTCACAAAGAAAAAAGCAACAGTTGTTGCTGCAGAAGTTGTTGAAACACCAATAAAGATTGTTAAGGCAGCTGCAAAGCATACTACAGAACTAATTAAAGATGTTGCAGAGGCTTTTGTTTCTACAAAAGATTTCAAGAAATTATACAAAGATGTTAAGTTCAAAGTAACAAAAGGCAGGTTCTAAAAATGGTAGAAAAAGCAAAATCAAAAATACCTGAGAAAGTCTCAAAGAATATTGATAGAGTTCTTGACTTAATGAAAAGTGGAAGTCTACCCGAAGTTATTGCAAAAATTACATTCGGAACAGATGGAAAACCCCTTTCAGCTTGGAGTATTTCAAACAAAATGTTTTGCTATACAGATTATATTTATACAAATTTTAATAAAGAAATGAGTGCTGCAAAAACTCCTGAGGAACGAGGAGCTGTTTTTATGTCTCACTTAAACGAGGCAGTTGAGAAAGCAGATTACAGAGGCTTTAATCAATGGAAAGAAGTCAAAAGAAATATTAAAAAAGGTTCAATTTCTACAGCATATATTCTTGCTCCAATGTTCCGAAAAGGAACAGCTCACTATAAAACTATAGACGGAAAGAAAGTCCAAGTTTACGGAGACCATAAAAAAGAGGAGGGAGTAACAGCTGAGGAATACAAATTCATAAATGGATTTAGAGGAATACCAACTTTTGAGATTGCACAAACTGCAGGAAAAGAAGTTGTATACAAAAAACTCAAATTACCACAACTTCCATTTAAACCTGTAGCTGATTTTCTAGGAATAAAAGTTATTCCTCAAAGTTTTTCAGGCGATGCTTACGGAAGTTTTTCTCCAAATGCAAAAGTAATTCAACTTGCAACACCTGACGAGGGAACATTCTTACACGAACTTTCTCACGCAGTAGATAATTATTTAATGATTAAGAAATCAGGTAAGGGATTAAAAGGAGGACAACAAGCAGACCAAGAAATTGTGGCAGAGTTTTCCAGTTCAGTTTTACTTGCAATCTTAGGAAAAAAGATTGAGCAAAAAGTTGCATACACTAAAAAATATGTTCAACATTACACAGGTAAAAGTGATAATTTCCAAGAAGACATTATTGTATTAATGTCAAGAATTGAAAAGGTTATAGACTTTATTTCAAACTTCAAAGCTGCAGAAAGTCCAACTCGACAGATGGAAAAGAAACAGGGAGAACCTGCAGGAGATGCAGAGAAAGCTGCAAACAATCCTACAAAGTTAAAACCTGAGGTTGAGAAAAAAGTTGTTGCTGCAGCAAAGAGTTCAGCAGACAAAAGAGATTCAGCAGCAAATTCAGGAAATGTTGCAGTTGAAAAAGGAGAGCTTACAGACCTTGATAAAACAATAAAAGATAAGTTCAAAGGTTATTCAGATTCAAGACTTGTTACAAGATTAAATTCAAGATATAAACAGGGAAGAAATGATGATGACGAAATTCACGAACTTTTCAGAAGAAGTCGAGAAAAAGGATTTGAGGTTGAAGTAGGTAGAGATACTTATTCAATTAAAGCAAAAATTAAAACTATTGACGGAACAAAGATTGTTGCCAAAGCAGGTTATGGAGACGATTCAAATAATAGTCTTGATATTAAGAAAGCAGGAATATTTGATTTAATGGACGCACTAAGTGGAAAAGACAATTCAAAATTTTCTGTAGCAGAGGCGAAAGCTGAGGCAGAACGGAGAGACTTATAAAATGGAAAGAGAAGACCACGACAATATGATTTTAAAGACAATCAACCCAGTAGCTCACAAAGGAGAGCTTACTAGACTTTGGAACATTTTCCAAAAGAAACAATCAGAGGAGGCAGAATAAAATGTCTCTTAATTCATACCCTACTATTAATATAAAGAACTATTCAGAAACAGGACACTATGTTGATGTAAAACCTATTGCAGGAACAAATGTATTCGGTGGAAAGAATGATGTTCGGATTCATAAAAAGACCAAAGCAAAACCACAACACGCAATTTTAATTGCTGCAGGATTAATTGCAGGAGTAATCTTTTTGAGCTATAAGCTAGAGGAGAGGTTTTAAAATTTGGCAGACGAATTTAAATTCACAACAAAAACTCTTAGCTTATTATTAGTTATACTTACAATAATTTCAATTTGTGCAAGTGCTGTAATTGCTTACTCAGTAACCAATGAAACAGCAAAGCATAATTCAGAAGATATTAACGAATTGAAAATAACTTGCAAAGAAACAACAGAGCAAGTAAACGAAAATACAATTAATGTTGCAGTCTTGAATACTATCGCACAAGATGTAAAAGATATAAAACAAGACATCAAACTATTTCATACAGGTAAATAAAAATGGCAATAACAAAAGATGGAAAAGTAGACCCTGAACCAACTTTCTATGGAGATAAAACTATCTTAGTAGCTAAAACAGGCTACGGAAAGAGTTATGCAGCTAGAGTTATGATTGAGGAGGGAATTAAAAAAGGTAATACTTTTATAGTAATAGACCCTCAAGATGCTTATAAAAATATTCCAGACTTTGAGTATATTGATGCTGCAGATGTTAAAAGTGTTAAAGGTTTAGGAATACTTCTTGCACAATCAAGCCGAAATGTAATTATTTCAATCAAGAGCTTATCAATAGAAGACCAAAATAAATTTATGCAAATCTTCCTCCGAGCTTACAAGCAAAATATTAGGAGAGGGATTCAAACTCTAGTAATAGATGAAATTCATAAATTTGCTCCTGAGGGTCAGAACACACCATCAAAAGATGAAGTGCGAGGACTGTTTCAGGAATCAAGGTCTGATGGTTTGGGAATAATTGGTATTACTCAAAGACCACAGAGACTTGATAAAACTTGTTTGGCTCAGGCTGAAAACTTTGCAGTAGGTAGAGTTACAGCTCACAGAGACAAAGAAAGTATTAAAACTTATCTTGACAACCCCGAAGATGTTGAAAAATTACCAAAGTTAGAAAAGGGAGAGTTTTTCTTTTTCGGATTTGGATTTGACGACCCTTTAATAGCGATGGTAAGAAAATCAGAGAGTGAACATTCAGGTAATTCTCCGAAAAACTTATTAAACGAAGACAAGGAATTATATAATAGACACTCCAAAAGGTATGTCAAAGATTCAAGAGGTAAAAACAAAATGGATACAAAAATCGAAACGAAAGGCGAACCTATCAAAGGCGTAATTCCATCTATGGAAGGATTTAAAGACCTTGCATTAATTGGTATGAAAGCATCACTAGGAACAGCCGTTTCAGGAATTGTTGGAACATTAGTTGCAACCCGAATTAAAAGTCCAATACCAGTTGTTTCTTCAAGAACTTTAGGCTCTTTAGGAACTACTATTGCACTTTATGCAGGTTACAGAATGATTCCAATGGCGAACATCAAAGATGTATTTAAATATGCAGCAGCAGGTTCAGCAGCTTTTACAGTTGGCTCAGTTGTTTTTGATGTAATCAACACAGCAAATATTCAGTTACCAAGCCTTGCAAGTTTTGCAATCGCAACGGCAACTGGAGCTCAACCAATGAATGTTGAAAAAGCAGGAAATGGTTCAGTAGATACAGATACTCAATTCGCTTAAGCAATTAAGAGAATAACTT
>Ga0222673_1000817_pt1 | contig 12051 bp, 9 predicted proteins | sample AntAcemetagen801_FD_179845 | JGI IMG/M metagenome (GOLD analysis project Ga0222673, IMG submission 179845) | Saline water microbial communities from Ace Lake, Antarctica - #801 | ecosystem: Environmental > Aquatic > Non-marine Saline and Alkaline > Saline | place: Antarctica: Ace Lake | collected...
CTGACGCTGCAGTAACAGCCTTGCAAAGCGTGACGAAAGCCACTGGCCTCGTGTTTCCGACCGATGTGCTCCGAGAGTCGGGTCGTGAGTTTTTGACCGGAATTGCTAAACAGGTGGGCGACAACCAAGAATTAGAGAAGCTTGTGGAAACCCTGGAACGCCGGCACGATTCTTATATGCAGGACAATGCCGTGCCTTCGCCCATGATGGGTGCCGACGGGGAAGTCCCCAGCGCCGACGCTATCGCCGCTGAACTGCAGAACTTCCTAGCCAAGCAATACCCGTCGGACACGGACACCGCGCCGGAATAACGCTGCCACGCCAGAGAGGCCAGGTGAACCTTCACGCCTCAAGGCCGTGTCATACTAGGTTCAAAGCCCTGTGGGGTTCTTCTATCGCAAGGTGGGAGGACTTGACAAGGGTTTTCTTACTGCCCGTCATCAGGAGTGGAGCAGGTTGACCATGGCACAAAACACGTTCGAGCCGAACGCTGACTCCTTCGCGAGCAAGAAAGACGCCCCTCGCAAAGATGGTTTCCTGAGCCGTTTGACAGGGCGCTCCCGTCAACAAGCCCCCGAACCCCAGAAAGCACCCGCCACGCCTGTGACCCCTCCTGCAAAGAAGACTGCTCCCACTCCCGAGAAAGCCGCAGTAACCAAAACTCCAGTAAAGAGGCCCGTAGCTGCGAAGCCAGCCGCCGCTAAGACTTCTACCGCTAAGACTGCTACCGCGAAGACTGCTACCGCGAAGACTGCTACCGCGAAGAAACCTGCCGCAACCAAGGCTTCATCGAAGCCGGCTGCGAGCGCAAAGCCAGCAGTTAAGAAGCCCGCAGCGAAGGCTGCCGCGCCGAAAAAGGCCGCCGCCAAGGCTGCGGAATCTGAAGAGACTCCCGGTGCCCCCCGTCAGGGCGTCGAATTAGAAAAGGACGTCGTCGCGGAAAAGCTCGGCGCCGAAGTCATCGCTGGGCTTGCAGAGGTCGCTGACGACGATGACGACGACGAAGACGACACGCCGGCAGTCATATTGCCCAAGGGAGCGCTCGTTCTCTCCAGTAGCGATGATGACGACGCTCCGACCATTTCGACGATGATTACGGGAGCGACGGCGGACCCCGTCAAGGACTACCTCAAGCAAATTGGGAAGGTCGCCCTTCTCAACGCCGAGCAAGAAGTTGAGCTCGCGTTGCGCATCGAAGCTGGCCTCTTCTCCGAAGAAAAGCTTTCCAATCTCACGACTTCCCAAAAGACCACGAAGCTCTCTCGTGAGCTTCACGAAATCGCAAAAGATGGGCATCGGGCGAAGAACCACCTCCTGGGCGCCAACCTGCGACTCGTTGTGTCTCTCGCTAAGCGCTACACCGGGCGAGGGATGCAGTTTTTGGATCTTATTCAAGAGGGAAACTTGGGTCTGATACGCGCGGTGGAAAAGTTCGACTACACCAAGGGCTTCAAATTTTCCACCTACGCCACTTGGTGGATTCGTCAGGCGATCACGCGCGCCATGGCAGATCAGGCGCGCACCATCCGTATCCCCGTCCACATGGTGGAAGTTATTAACAAGTTGGCACGTGTTCAACGTCAAATGCTTCAAGATCTTGGCCGCGAACCCACGCCCGAGGAGCTCGCTCGCGAACTCGATATGACCCCAGAAAAAGTTGTTGAGGTTCAAAAGTACGGGCGTGAACCTATCTCTCTTCACACGCCTCTGGGCGAGGACGGCGATAGCGAGTTCGGTGACCTCATTGAGGACACCGAGGCAGTTGTCCCTGCGGACGCCGTGGGCTTCACCATGTTGCAGCGCCAGCTGGAGTCGCTTCTTGATTCTCTCTCTGAAAGAGAGGCCGGCGTGATTCGGATGCGCTTTGGACTCGGAGATGGAATGCCCAAAACTTTGGACCAAATTGGGGACACCTTCGGTGTCACACGGGAACGAATTCGTCAAATCGAATCCAAGACCATGGCCAAACTGCGCCACCCCTCGCGGTCTCAGGCTCTGCGCGACTATCTAGAGTAAATCGATGGGGCTCATCATTGCGTTCGGAGTCGCAAAAGTTGTGCGCTTTCTTACGCGTTTGCGCGGCGGAGGCTCAGCCTTTCCCGGGCTGGTTGTGTTGCGCCTGCTGCCCCAGGTCTTGGAACGAACGTTGGGTGGCCTTCCTCGGGGTGTCATCTTTGTCACAGGCTCTAATGGAAAATCCACCACCACGACAATGTTGGCCGGCATTTTGAGGGCCCACGGGCTGAAAGTTTTCACTAATTCTGCGGGGGGAAACCTTCCTCAAGGATTGGCCTCTGCACTGGTGGGGAGCGCGTCGCTCAGGGGTAGGCTTCCTGCAGATATCGCGGTTCTCGAGGTTGATGAGGCCTATGGGACACACATTGCGCACTTGATTCAGCCTAGGTGGGTCGTTATTACCAATATTCAGGTTGACCAGCTGAACCGTTTTGGCGAACCAGAAGCTGTCTACCGGATGCTTCGTGATCTTTCCCGCATGGTTTCCGCGGGGGTTCTGGTCAATGGGGGAGACCCCAATGCGCACGCTTTGGGGTCTGAGCTTGAAGCGGAGGGATTTCGAGTGGAACACATGGCGGTCAGCGCTGAGGCCTCTGCGTCGGCAGCTCATGGCCTCGTTCCGGCTCCGTTGTTTTTTGAGCGTCTCGCCGTTTCGCTCAGCAAGCCAGTACTTTCTGTTGTCTCTGTCGCGGGGGCTCAGGTCGACCTCGATTTTCGCGGGCCGGTATTTGCGTTGCGTATGCCCCAGCCTGGCTTGCACTACGCCGTGGACACCGGCCTTGCCGCAGCGATGGCCTCTGTCGTTCTTGACGATGGCTTCAAGCCTGAAACGGCAATAGCGGCGTTAGAAGTGTTAACGCCCGTCTATGGCCGCGGAGAGACCATCACCTACAAAGGTCGCGATATTGCGCTCATCATGATGAAGAACCTTCCCAGCTTGCAGGCCAACCTCGACGCGGTGACCCACCCCCTAGAAAACGTGTGGATTTCCGTGGATGAGGGAACCCCTGACCCTTCCTGGATTTTTGACACAGACACGAGTGCGCTTTCTTCGGTATCTGTTCTTAGCGGCACCAAAGCGTGGCAGTGGGTTTCACTTCTGGAGCATCGAGGTATTCCCTACGGGCACGTGGTCGAAGACACGAAGGCCGCGCTGGAGAGGTTTGTGGCGGAGGCGCCTCCCTCCGCCGGGCCGTTAAACGCGATCGTGAACTACGAGCAGATGATGCGCATCCGGCGCCTGGCCGGCTATAAGGAGCTTGAGGGCACCCGATGAGCGCGTTCACTCTTGTCCGTCTTTTGCCGCTAAGCCTCGGTCTGAATGGTTCTGCCGCGAACGCCGAAATACTTGCGCTGTCCCTGGAACACAGTGGCCATGACGCACACATCGTTGATGTCCACCGCGTTGGCGATGCGCCCGCCGAGGTGGACGCGGTGTGCGTGGGGAGTGGATCAGCGTCCAGTATGCGCCCCGCTGCAGCCCAGCTCATCCCTCTCCTTGGCCTCGTGAACCTGTGGCGCGCCCAAGGAGCCTTTTTTCTGGCGGTCGGAACCGGATGGGACCTACTGGGGGTCTCGGTGACAACCCCGGAGGGTGAGGTGTTGCCTGGTGCGGGCATTTTCCCGTCAGAAGCCGACCATCAGTCCACCCGGTTTTCTGGAGAGGTGGCTGGTGTTGACTTCCGAGGGCGACCTAGCGCGGGCTATGTCAACCAGGTCGGAGCGGTGACCCTTCATGAAGGGGGGAAATCTCTGATGAGGGTCGAGGGACCGCAATCGGGCTACCCCCGCGAGGAAGGCCTCATCGCGAAAGGACTCTTGGGGACTCGTTTGGGGGGACCTGCTTTGGCACTTAATCCCCACTGGTGTGACGATATCTCCCAGAACGTGCTCGAAAAACGCGGCGAAAGCCGCCACACCGCGGAGTTTCATAATCGTGTGGCAAACGCTGCCGCTCAGGCGAGGACGGGCATAGAGCGTCGCCTGGGAATTAGTCGCGGCTAAACCGACGCTCCACATCGGGACCCATTGAGGCCACGATTTCATCCCCAATGGTTCCCGCCCACTGCGCCCAGTCTTCCGCTCTCGGAGTCCCCTTGCGGGGCTCGCCCCAGAGCGTAATCGTGTCTCCGACCGCAGCCCGGGAACCGCGGGGCAGGCTCACCACAACGTGATCCACCTCAACATATCGCAGGGCAAGTTTCTCAGAATCTCGAGAGACCCACCCTGTGTTCTCGGGAATGGTGAGGAGCCCGTCGCCAAAGCCCATCCCCACACGGGCAGTCTGGGCCTTCTGGTCGATCTCCAGGATAAGAGCGCGCGGGACCATAACGGGTTCGAAACCTAAATCTGTAGCGCTTCGATCGCTAAAGGGGCTCACACCGTAAGCGCTAATCCCCACCCGCACAATGTCGAGTCTGGATTCTGGGATGTCTGTGGCAGCCGCTGACGCGGCGATATGCAGCATGGTGGGGCGCAGCCCGAGCCCGCGGGCGCGCTCGACAGCGGAATGAAAAAGCTCCAGGGCCGCCTTGGTATCCGCAATCGATGTGTCAGCCAGGTGAGACCAGATTCCCACAACCCGCACAGTGCCGGTCTTTTCAAGTTCCCCGGCTCGCTCACACAGCGCTGGCCAGAGTTCGGCCAGAGCGCCGTTGCGGTGGAGCCCTGTATCAATTTTGAGATGTATGGAAGTTGCGGCGCCGGGTGCTTCGCGTTCAAGCTTCTCTAGCTGCCAGAGGGCAGAAATTCCTAGGTCAAGGGACGCCTCGCGTGCGAGGGTGAAATCATCGCTTGGCGAGAGCAGCCAAGCCAACAGCAGAGCGTCTGAGGCATGAGGTCTCAGTCGGTGCCCGGTGTCAATATCGAGCACGGCGAGACAGTCTGCTCCTGCAGCCATGGCGGCTTGGGCCATCTCTTTTTCGCCGTGACCATACGCGTCAGATTTGACGGCAATCATGAGCTGGGCATCGTGAGCGAGCGTCGTCTGCGCGTGGCGAACGTTGCGGGCAAACGCAGCACATGAAATTTCGACCCAACAGGTGGGCGTTACGTCCACTGGCGCACCACCCGGGGGGCGAGATGGGCAAGTAGTGCCCCACTGGAGCGACCCGACCAGAGCGACCATTGGTCAAGAGAGGGGCTCTCGCCCCAGATGGTGGCAACATCACCGATGGCGACAGCGGCCTGGCCAACATCGAGAACACACTGGTCCATGGCGATCCGACCGGCGATCGGAAAGAGCTCGCCGCCAAGGGAAATGTGGGCACCGGGAGAAGCAGTCCTGGCGACACCATCGGAGAAGCCCGCGCTTACCAGCACCAACGTGGTGTCACTCGTGGTCCGATATTCATAACCGTAAGAGACTGCGGTGTTAGCTTTTACCCTTTTGACCGAAATAATGTCTGCTTGAAAGCTGATGAGAGCCTGCGGGGCCTTATCCCACCACCGCGTGAGAGAGCCGGAGCTTCCTGTTGACACGGGTAGAGCGCACTGTGCGTTATGGGCGGGGGACACCAAGGCACTTTGAAATCCCACCTCAGCTGCGATCCGACTCGTCGCCTTCACTCCAAAGCCATAGGCATCGGCACGTAAGTCAACAACGTCGTGCTGAGAAACAAGGCTTGCGAGGTGCTTGGTGACCGCCTCGGTGGCAAGGAGCGCTCTGCGCATCGAAGCTGGTCCGTCTAGCTGGAGCGCTCAGAGCGCAGACGGTCCGTTTCATCGTGCCACGCAAGAATGCTCGTTCCGAGGGTCTCTCGGTGCTTTGCCGCGTGGTGTCCGCAGAACAGCAATTCGCCGGATTCCAACGTGACTCGCACGTAGGCTTGCGCGCCGCAACTATCGCACGTGTCCGCAAAACCCAACGTCACACTTGTCTCGCTGGGGGCTTCGGTCGTTTCCGGTGAGGCGTAAGACATCGGTTCTCCTTGGGGGGTTTCTTAGTCAGTAGTTTATTCCACCACGTCTGACCGAGATTGTTGACCGTGACGCTCCCAGTTTCGCCCTGCGCGTATGAGGTGCAACCGGCGAGGGCATCCACCGTGGTCGGTGACTCCGCCTAAAATAGGGACGGAAAACGAACCACCCTAAGGACAAAATTCTGTGCCTAGTAACGATTACTCCGCTCGACACCTGACCGTTCTCGAGGGTTTGGAGGCGGTACGCAAAAGACCGGGCATGTACATCGGTTCGACCGACTCGCGCGGCCTGATGCATTGCCTGTGGGAAGTCATTGATAACTGCGTTGACGAAGCAGTGGCAGGTCACGGGTCCGACATATCCGTTGTCCTGCACTCTGATGGGAGTGTTTCTGTCGCGGACGAAGGCCGAGGAGTGCCCGTCGATATCGAACCGAGGACGGGACTGACCGGCGTTGAACTCGTCTTCACCAAACTCCACGCCGGCGGAAAATTTGGGGCAGGCTCTTATGCCACCTCGGGTGGTCTCCACGGTGTCGGGGCCTCTGTCGTCAACGCATTGTCCGAACGCCTTGATGTTGAAGTAGATCGCGAGGGAAAGACCTGGGCTATGTCTTTCCATCGGGGAGAACCTGGCGAATTTGCTGATTCAGGCGAGGCTTCACCCTCCTCCGTCTTTACTCCATTTGTTAAACAAAGTGTCCTGAAAATTGTGGGGTCCACCAAAAAAGGTGTCACAGGCACGAGGGTTCGGTTCTGGCCGGACCCCCAAATCTTTGGCAAAAAAACTTTGTTCGCCCCTGAAGAGCTCGCCGACAGGGCCCGCCAAACGGCTTTCTTAGTCCCCAATCTCTCCATTCATCTCGATGACCACACCGGCGACACCCCGTCACACACCACGTTTTCCGCTGTCGGCGGACTCACTGACTTTCTCGGATTTTTAGCCCCGGACGCCGCCGTGGTCGGGCCGTGGTACTTCAGCGGAGAAGGAGAGTTTGAAGAAACAGTTCCTGTTCTCGATGACACCGGAAAAATGCTGTCGCAAGATGTTGTGCGTCAGGTTCACGTGGACGTTGTCATGCAGTGGGGCACAGGCTATGACACGGTGAATAAGAGTTTTGTGAACATCATCCAAACCCCGAAGGGGGGCACACACCAGCAGGGCTTTGACGCCGGTTTGGTGAAGACTCTGCGCGCAGAAATAGACAAAAATGCCCGCAAGCTCAAGGTCGGCAAGGACAAAGTTGAGAAAGACGACATGGTGGCGGGCCTGACTGTCATCGTGGCCGTTCGGGTGCCGGAGCCCCAGTTTGAAGGACAAACCAAAGAAGTGTTGGGGACGCCCGGGGTGAAGTCCATTGTTCAGGCGGTGATCTCATCTGGGTTGAACGACAAATTCGCCTCCCCAAAACGCGAAGACAAAGCTTTCTCCACGCTGCTGCAGGAAAAAATTGTGGCGGAAATGAAAACGCGGGTGTCTGCGAGGGCGCTGAAGGATACCCAACGGCGCAAAAACGCGCTGGAGGCGTCGACGCTTCCCACCAAGCTCGTCGATTGCCGCAGTAAAGAAACCGAGGGCAGTGAACTATTCATCGTCGAGGGTGATTCGGCACTGGGCACCGCGAAGCTTGCCCGCGACAGTGAACACCAGGCTCTTTTGCCTATTCGAGGCAAGATACTCAATACCCAGAAAGCATCCGTTCAGGACATGTTGGACAACGCTGAATGCGCCGCCATCATTCAGGTCGTCGGGGCCGGTTCAGGACGAACCTTTGATGTGAGTCAGGCTCGCTACGGCAAAATCATCATTATGTCTGACGCTGACGTTGATGGCGCTCACATTCGCACGTTGCTGCTCACGCTGTTTTTCCGATATATGCGGCCATTGGTTGACGCAGGTCGCGTTTATGCAGCGGTACCTCCTCTCCATCGCGTCGTTGTCAATGCCCGAGGCCGAGCGCCCTCAGAAATCCTTTACACCTATTCAGAGGACGAGCTAAAAAGCCTCTTGAAAGCTCTCGAAGCCGCGGGGAAGACCTACCGCGAGCCCCTGCAACGCTATAAAGGCCTGGGGGAAATGGACGCTGACCAGTTGGCCGAGACCACGATGAATCGTGAGCATCGCACTCTTCGGCGGGTACGAGTTAGCGACGCCGAAGCGGCATCAACGGTCTTTGAGCTACTGATGGGTAATGATGTCGCCCCACGGAGGGACTTCATCATTCAGGGTCCTGGGCTGGCGAGAGAACGCATCGACGTTTAGAAAATTTGCACGCCTAACGCCGCATAAGACTCCTCCACGAGTGACCCTGAGCCATCGCGCTTGGATATCTCTTCGGGGAGCTCCATAGCGTGACCACGGGCTCCCAGCGCTTGCGGGGAGGTGCCCACGAACGCGCCGACAAGCACATCTTCCCCCTTCAAGAAGGAGTGAGCTCGAACTCCCGAGGTAGCTCTACCTTTGGTGGGGAAGTCCTTGAGGACGCTCCGCTTGACCCTCGCGGACTCTGTTCCGGGCAGAACCGCAGTGGAACCCGAAATCGTGATGACGTGTGCAGTTTCTCGCTTCACCGCGCCAGCAAAAATCACCCGGTCGTCTTCGGGCAGTGAGATTCCAGCTACTCCCGACGCGGCGAGGCCCTGCGGGCGCACCTCCGCAGCAGAGAAGGTCAATAGTTGGCCGGCAGAAGTGACAAGAACGATGTGGTGGCTGTCGGGGGCAAGCGAAGCTCCTGCGACCTGGTCGCCGGCTTTGAGAGCGATGAGGGGGTAGTGGGTCTTGTCGCCGAGGTCACCCAGCGAGACTCGTTTGACCACCCCTCGAGTGGTTCCGACCATGATGATGCTGGAGTTATCAAGCGCAAACACCCCCACAATCGCTCCGTCGTCCTTGCTGAGCCCCAGATAGTCCGACAGGACAATTCCCTCGCCCCACTGAGGTTTCACGGCCTGAGCTTCAGGCACATCAGAAGGGTGAAACATGTGGAGCACGCCGGTGCTGGTGAGTGCTCCTAGGCGTCCTCGCATACTCGTGGAAACCTGAGCCATCACCGCGTCGTGGGCGCTTCTCTTGGCGGGAACGCCCCCCGAACCGCCGGACCAGGACACTCGGCTTGCCTTACCGGAGGCGCTAATAACAACAACACAGGCCGTATCGGCAATCGCCAGATCCTTGTGGATCTGTGTGGAGCGAACTACGGGTGGGGTGTGTCCAGAAATGACGCTGCGTCGGGGAGTGCCGTACTTGTCAGCCATGTCTGAAAGTTCACCGGAAACAGTTTCTTTGATCAGGTCTTCGCTTGCGAGCAAGGAGCTCAGCTGCGCAATTTCTGCCAGCAGCGCATCGCGCTCAGTTTCCAATTCCAGGCGAGAAAACTTGGTCAGTCGGCGAAGCCGCAGGTCGAGGATGTAGTCCGCTTGTGCCACGGAGAGGCTGAAAACCTCCGTGAGTTTCTCCCGTGCCGCCCCAACATCTTCTGAAGACCGAATGATTAAAATAACGGCGTCAATGTCCCCGATGGCCACCAGGAGCCCCTCGACAAGGTGAAGGCGTTCCTGGCGATGGTTGAGGCGAAAGCGAGAGCGCCTCGTCACCACGGAAACCCGGTGATCAAGATACACCTGCAGAAGATCGAGAAGCCCTAACGTTTTTGGTTGGCCTTCAACAAGTGCGACGGAGTTGATGGAAAAGCTCTCCTCCAGAGGGGTCAAGCGATAGAGCTCCTCGAGAACAGCGGCGGGGTCAAACCCGCCCTTGACGCCGATAACGAGCCGGAGTCCATGATGGCGATCGGTGAGGTCGGTGACATCGCTGATTCCTGTGAGCTTTTTGCTCGTCACCGCGTCTTTGATTTTGTCAATCACGCGTTCGGGCCCCACGAGGTAGGGCAGCTCGGTGACGACGAGACCCGTTTTCCGCGGCCCTATGTTTTCGATGCTGACCTTCGCCCGTGTTTTGAAGCTTCCGCGGCCAGTGGCGTAGGCGTCCGATATTCCCTCGATGCCCGTGATAGTTCCGCCACTGGGCAGGTCTGGCCCAGGAATGAAGGTCCTCAGGTCCCCGAGGGTAGATTCGGGGTGCTCGAGCAGATGACGGGCGGCAGCGATAACTTCGACCAAATTGTGCGGGGCCATGTTTGTCGCCATTCCCACCGCAATGCCGCTTGCTCCGTTAACGAGCAGATGGGGGATAGCGGCGGGGAGCACGCTGGGTTGGGTTAGCTGGTTGTCGTAGTTGGGAATAAAATCCACAACGTCTTCGGAAAGATCCTGGACCATCGCGAGGGCTTCCGGGCGCAGCCTGGCTTCGGTGTACCGGGCGGCAGCTGGCCCGTCGTCAAGGGAGCCAAAGTTACCGTGCCCATCGACCATCGGGACACGCATCGAGAAGGGTTGGGCCATCCGGACAAGCGCGTCATAGATGGCTGAATCCCCGTGGGGGTGAAGCTTGCCCATGACGTCTCCCACGACGCGCGCGGACTTTACGTGCCCCTTTTCCGGGGTCAGTCCCATCTGGGACATCTGGTAGATAATTCTTCGCTGAACAGGTTTGAGACCATCGCGAGCGTCGGGAAGGGCTCGGGAATAAATGACGGAATAGGCGTACTCCAAAAAGGAGCCCTGCATTTCGTCGGTCAGTTCAACATCAACAATGCGTTCGGTCGGCGCGGTTTGGGGAAGTGAAGTGGGCACAGTCATAGGATTGTCATCATGGTACTGGTCTCACCGATTGCCCCTGTGAGGCTTGCCGATGTCCTGTCGAGTTGTCTTCTCGCCCTGCAAGCTGAGGATAATCCACTGGGTCTTTCTCCCGTCAAGAAAGCCGCAGTTTTGCTCGTCGATGGCCTCGGTGCGGAAAATTTGCGCGAAAATTCTGGCCACGCACGGAGGCTAATGAGGGCGTGGCGCCGCAGAGATCTCAGTGCGGATTCGGGTTTCCCGTCCACGACGGCGAGCGCGCTCACCACGTTGACGACCGGGGTGCGTGCCGGGCAGCACGGAATTGTGGGCTACTCCCTCCAGGAGCCGGTGAGCGGCGACATCATTAATCACCTGAAGAGCTGGTCACCCCTCGTTGATCCAGCCACCTGGCAGAGGGTCCCCACGCTGTTTCAAAAAGCGCAAGCACTGGGAATTCCCTCCCTTTCGCAGGGTGAGCCTCGGTTTGAGCACAGCGACTTCACCAAGGCAGTGTGGCGAGGCTCCAACTTTGCAGGAACAGGGTCGCTGACCGAGCAGTTCGACAACCTCAGGTCTTTTTTCGATAGCCATGACAGCGCTTTGGGGTACCTGTATTGGCCCGCTCTGGACAGGACAGGCCATGCCAGCGGCTCAGAGTCTGATTCGTGGCTGCACCGGCTCGAAGAGCTCGATGGGTGGGTGTCTGAGCTAGACCGTCTGCTAGGTCCCGAAGAAGGGTTAATCGTCACAGCCGATCACGGCATGGTGGACGTCCCACCCGAGGACAAAATATTTGTGGACTACTCCTCGCCCCTTCTGGAGGGTGTGCAGGCTTGGGCCGGGGAACCTCGCGCCCCACAGCTTTATCTCGCGCCTGGCGCCTCCCTGGCCTCGCTGGTGGCACAGTGGCGGGAATTACTCGGGGATCAAGCACACGTTGTTACACGGCAGGAACTTGTTGACGGTGGCTGGCTGGGGCCTGTGGACCCTGGCGTAGTCGAACGTATCGGCGACATCGTGATTCTCTGTGTCGGGTCCCTAGCGGTTTACCACAGCCCCACGGCTTCCAAGATGTCGGCTGCAATGGTGGGCCAACACGGGTCTATCACCCAACGCGAGCGGGAAGTTCCGGTTATCCCGCTCGGAGCGTGGGGCTAAGCGGGGTCGTCGTCGCTCCTGGCGCCAAAGACAATGTCGTCCCAGCTGGGCATTTCGGGACGCTTCTTTTTGCCCACTGGAGGAGGGGTGGGATCATCATCGTCATCGGGGGGCCGTTTTTGTCCGATGGGAGTAATGAAAGCGTCATGGTCTTCCTCCTCATCAACGAGTCGGATGCCACCGGTAGAGGGGTGAGTGTTGCGCGAGTGTTCGTCGAACCCGTCGGAGGCAGCTTCCCTCTCACCGCGCTTTTTGCGCAACACCTCGAGCAAGTCTG
>Ga0222673_1000822_pt1 | contig 11979 bp, 15 predicted proteins | sample AntAcemetagen801_FD_179845 | JGI IMG/M metagenome (GOLD analysis project Ga0222673, IMG submission 179845) | Saline water microbial communities from Ace Lake, Antarctica - #801 | ecosystem: Environmental > Aquatic > Non-marine Saline and Alkaline > Saline | place: Antarctica: Ace Lake...
AGATGCTTTTTTCTTCACATATCTTCTTGGTAAGTGAACGCCAAACCATTCTTGAACTTTTTTAATATCTTCTTCATAAAAAGTTTTTTTTACAAAATTAATTATTTTTGGGCATTTTGAATTTGAATTATAAATTATTGGGAACTTACTTCTAAAATTATATTCCTTAGAATGTTTTAAAAATTTAATATTTTCTGGGTCTTCTAAATCTATCACACCATTTTCAACAACCCTCTTAAAATCTGGAACTATGTCTGCTTCTTCCCTAGAAATCTCTGTTCTCCTTTTTATTTTTTCTAAAATTTCACTAACAACATTATTTCTTGCATAAACTCCTAAAATTCTTTCTATTTCTGCTTTTATAATTCCTCTTCCTTTAATAGTCCATATCCCTTCATTATAAACTTCAATAGTTTCTTCTTTAATTCCAAAAATAGTTCTTACATCAAATTTATTCTCAATAAATTCTGCAACCTTATCAATATCAACTAAGGTACTAATTTTATCTCCTTTTTTATTATATTTAATAATTAAAAAATCTTCTTCTAAATTATTTTCTTCTTTATTATTTTTAAAAATAGATTTTATAGTTTCTTTTAATGCACCTCTAAATTCCTTCCAACCATTTTTAAGTTTCATTAGTTGAGCCATAAATTCAGAATCTCTTTCTTGATAATCATCTAAATTTAAATCTTTAAAATTTATATTGTCTTGAGTTTTCCAATCCTCTTGTTTAACAACTTCTTCAAGAATATAATCAAAAGTGTATAAGCTACTCTTCTTTTCTTCAATATACTCAGCGTAGCCTTGTTCAACTATAGATTTTGCAGAACCTTTAGAATAATTTTTAATCTCTCCAATTTTTCCAACATCACAATCTTTTATAAATTTAACTTCAATTGGCATTTTAAGCGTAAACCTCGCTTTTTTTAGTTTCAATGAGTTCGACATGGTTTTGAGTTAAATCGTTGATTACAAGGCTTCTCTGAATTTCTTTCAAGGGGAGAGAGGGAACATTTGAAATAGGATGTGCTTTTTCAGATTTAAAAACAATCAACTTTTTAGAACAGAATGATTTTAAGAAAGTCCAAGCTTGTGCTTTGTCTCCATGATAAGATAAAACATAAATTCTATTAAACACTTTTTTTATTTGCTTTTGAGAGAAGGGCATACCTTTTTCTTTTAAAACTCGTGCAACATGATTTAATAAAAGCAACTCATCCAGGCAAGGCTCTATACTTTGCATATATTTCAAAATATCAAAAGGAGAATATCCTTGTTGTCTTTTATAAAAAATTTCCTTGTTAATTTCAGAGAATAGATTAATTGCCATTTTGAACCTCCATAGAAATTATTGAAGCTTTCCCAATAGAAACTTCACAATTAAATTTATCTTTAAGTATAATCAAATGTTCATCTTCACTTAAAATAGTCCCTGAATAAAATCTATCACCTATAAGAATAATTCTAACTCTCTGGCCTGTTCTGTCTGTCATGTTAAAACCCAATAAAAGATTTATTGAATATCCTCCATTTTAATTTTAACAATTTTAACAAAATCTCCTTCTTCAATATCACAATTTTTAGGAATTGTAATCTTTTTAATATTCCCTTCCTTCCTAACTTTTTTAATTTCTCTGAAGCTCATAGAATTTATTGAAATATATGTTTAATAAATATCGATGTTAAAACACAGATTATCATAAATTATAAATTATTATAATGAAATAAAATTAGATGTATATATTTCTATATGTTCATCGTCGCTACATAAGGTTTTAAATAGTTTAAGGATTTTATTTTATCATGGACGCAAGAGAAATTGAAAACTACAAAGGCCTAATGAAAGATGTTGAAGAATTAGGAAAAGAACTTAAGATAGATAATTCAGAAAGTGTTATGCTTTTAATGATTTTAGATGCTATCTATGATATGAGGGAATAAAATGAAAAGCTGGATTTGGCTATTGTTAGCATTACTAATAATCGCAGGAGTTATTTTAGTATTAACTCTTGGTTATAATTTCATAAGAGGTTAAATCAATAATTTTAAAAACTCATTTTCACTAAATTAAATATGACAGCATTAAATCAAGGGAGTTATCCCCATCACCACAAGAGATTTTAATAGCTGGAGTTCTAAATTAAATAAAATTGTCGTGTTGAGAAACCGACAGATATTACGGCGATTGTGGTCTAACTGAACTACAAAGTGTCGGTTTAGAAGGGTTTTTAAATGATAAAATCTTATAATGAATATGAGGAAAGAACTATTTGAATACTCAAAGGATTTAACTTCAATCCAACTTTATGAGAAACTCTCTCAAGAAGAAAAAGAAATCTTAGATAAGTTTAAAGATTATCTTTTAATCTCTGCAAGTGAGGAAAGGTCGAAGGAAGCTATTAGAGAGATTCTAAGATTTAAAGAAGTTGTTGAAAAAGATTTAATCAAAATTGATTTGGAAGATTTGAGATATTTTTTATTACAATTAAAACAAAGTTCTTTTGCAGATTATTCTAAGAATAAAATTAAAGGATATATTCAAAGATTTTTAAAATATCATTTTAAAGATTGGAGTTTAAGATTTGGAAACTTTGATGATATAAAATATAATTCTGATGCTCAGAGGAAAACACCAATAAATTCTGAAACACTTTTGAATGCAGAAGATATTGAAAAAATGATTGAAACAGAGAAATCTTTATTCTGGAAAACTTTCTTAAAGACTCAATATACTGGAGGTTTAAGAACTGGGGAAACAAGAAAACTTTCTTGGGATTGTATTAAATTTAATGATGATGGTTTTTCTTATATACAAGTTTCTTCAAAGAAAAATAAGAATGCAACCTCAAAGGAAAGAACAATCCCTTTGAATAAAGGAGCAACATATTTTTTATTAGAATTAAAGAAACAACAGAAAGCTTTAGGAATTGAAACACAGTGGGTTTTTCCTTCTCCTATAAATCCTAAAGAACATATTTCTAAATCTGTTAATGCGTGGTTCAAGAACTTAACAAAGAAGGTCTTGGGTCGTGAGGTAACAAATTATACTCTTCGACATAGTAAAGCCACAGAGCTTAAAGAGAAAGTTAAAAAGAATGAAATGTCAAAAGATAATGCAGTTGAATTTATGGGACATTCTGAAAAGATGTTTGATAAAACTTATAGCCACATGGATAAGGAAGAAATTGTTAAACTTATGCAAGAACAAATTTATGGATTTAAACCTCTCTCTGAAGATAAGAAACATGAACTTGAAATTGAGATTAATAAATTGAAAGAAGATAATAAATATTTATTTCATGCATTTAAATTATTTTTAGATTTTCATTCTGGAAAAGGAACTGAAAAAGATTTAATTCTAGGATTAAAAGCTGTGGATAAAATTACTAGAGAATTAATGGAAAAACGTTAATTTCCGACGATAAACTAAAAAAAAGGCCTTCACAGAGCCAACCTAAGCAACATAAAAAAGCTTTATGAATAATATGTCAAAGGTTATTTTTCCTAATCGACATTTAAAAAACTTAATCATTGTTATTAAGAATGGCTAATCGTTTAAGTCTCTGGTTTTCAGATGAAGAAGAAAAAGAAATTGCAAAGTTTCGAAAAAAAGCTAAAGAAGATTCTAGAAGTTTAGGTTCATATATTAAACGAATTATATTTAATAAAAATGAAAATAAATAAAATTAAAGTGAAAGATTTTAAGAAACTCTCAAAAAAAGAAAGAGAAAAATTTAATATTGTTGAAGTAAAAGAATATTCTGAATTAATACAAAAAGATGTAGATAATCTTGATGTTTTGGGTATTTGGTTTAGTAATAAATATGAAGATAATTTAATTTTAGTTAATGAAAAGATAAAAGGTTTCCTTGTAAAACCTGATAAGAAAAAAGATAAATTCTTGATGGTAAAAGTCTCTCCTGAAGAAGAGGGAACGTTTAATGATTTAATTGAAGATATTGTAAAAAAGAAAAATAATCCTATTCTCTTTAAACAATCCAAAGAGAACAAGGCAAAAGTTTTGACAAATGATGGGGGAGCTTCTCCTCCTAGTCAAAAAGCACACAAGGGCGAGGTCTCTTTTCCCTCGCCCGTTCTTTCTCATTCAAAGAAAAAGCAAGGGAGGATTAAGAAATAATGGCCACACTTGAAGAAGCAAAGCAACAAGTTCAAACTGCAAAGCAACAAGTAGCACAGAGAAGAGAACAAATAATTCAAACTCAAGAAAAATTAAGAATTGCTGAGACAAAATTACCTCAAGTAACTGCAAGAAGTTTAAGACAAGGAGCTATGGCTGGTTTGAAAGGGAGAAATATCCGTAGAGTAATTGAACAAGCAAGAGAAAAGATTGGTGCTTCAAGAAGAGGATTACAAGATTATGGTTCTCAACTAACTGCTTATGAACAAGAACAACTTAATCCAGTTGAAGAGAATATTAAATCTTATGAAACTCAAGCTTCAAGCAATCAAAGAATTGTGGATGCTTACACTGCTTCTGTTAAAAAAGTTGGAGTTGGTTCTATTTCTGGATTAATAATTAAAAGATATAATTTAAATCCACAAGAAGAACAAAAATATAGAGATTTGGTTAATTCACAAGGACGGGGAGCTATTTCAATGGCTCAACAACAACAAACAAATATAGATAATCTTAGTGGAATAATTGAAAAATATAATGTTGGAGATGATTTAAGTTCTCAAGAAAGATTAAAACTTTCTAACTATGAAAAAGCTGGGGTTGTTAAATTTGAGAGTGTAATTCCTGAAATTAAAACTGACCTTCAATCAATTTCATCAAAAATAGAAGATAGAACTGAAAGAAATAACTTTAATCAATTCTTTTCAGGAGGAGGTATTCCTTCTGTTAGTGCATCAAATTATTCAGAAAGTATAAAAAAAAAGGATGGTTCTTTAGGTAATGAATCTTATGTGGGAACTGGGGGGGATACTGGGAGCAACGTTCTGGTTTCTAAAGACACATCTATTAGAAATTTCTCTTTTGGTAATTTTAGTGATTTTGGCAAAAGTTTTAAGCAAAAGAATAGGCCGTCGGAAAAAGAAAGCTACGACCCGCGTTCAGGAATGTTCGTAAGTGCTAGTCCAACAGGGCCTGAATCAACTGCATATTTAAGACCTGCAATGGAGGGGGAAGTTAAAATAACTTATCCTATTCTTTCAAAATTATATGGTGCTTCTCAAATAGGCGTATCAAAATTAAAAACTGGACTTGGTGTTATAAAAGATTTCTCACAACCAATAATAAAAGATATTAAAGATTTTAATCAACAAACAAAGTTAGGGAGAGATTATTTAGGAAATCTTATTGATGTTAAAACACAGCCATTAAGAGATAAACTTTCATTATCTCCAGACGAAAAAGCAACATTAAAAGATTATAACAGAAGAACAGGAACTTTTATTGGGAATCTTGGTTCAAGTATATATGGACCTATAAGAGATAAACTTTCATTATCACCAGAAGAGAAAGCACAATTAAAAATAGATAAACAAAAAAGGAATTTATTTTTTAAAAGAATTGTTTCTAATGTTGGAGGAGCTTATATGTCTACTAGAGAAAAGATATTAGATAAAGATAAAGAAATTAGACAAACAACAGCTTCTTATGTTAAATCATCTTTTTCATTATCACCAGAAGAGAAAGCACAATTACAAAGAGATAAACAAAAACGTAATTTGTTTTTTAAGAATATTGGTTTAGGTATTGGAGGGACTTATATGTCTACTAGAGAAAAGATGTTGAATAAAGATAAAGAAATTAGACAATCTACAAGACTATATTTCCAACCAATTATTGATAAAAATCTTAAACTAACACCAGAAGAGAAAGTAACATTAAAAGATTATAATAGAAGAACAGGAACTTTTATTGGGAATCTTGGTTCTGAAGTTGGAAAGGAAGTAGAAAAAGCAACAAGATTATATTTTAAAGCAAAAGATAAAGCTGAAGAGATTGAAAGTTCTATAATGGATTATGAAAGACCTTTTAGTTACGACACTAAAAGTGCAAAGGCTAAAACATTAAAATATGCTGGTGCAGGAGCAGGATTCCTTTTTGGAACAAACGTTTTGATGGGAACTTCTTATAATATTGGTGGTGGATTCCCTGTTATTGAAGAAATAAAAAAGGATAAATATCCTGAAAAAGGATTTATTGGTGGAGCTTATGCTTCTACAATGGACTTAGTTGGAGAGGGATATACTGAATTATCAATAGATACTGGACTAGCAAAAGGAATTGTTGAGTATAAGAAAACAGAAAAAAACATTCCATTATGGAAACTAGAATCTGCAGGATATGTTTCTCCAAAGGTTACAATAACACCTGAAGAAATAGAAAAAGAAAGTATTGCTTTTGGTGGGAGGGTTAAAGGGGCTATTGATTTTGGAACATATTTCACACCAATAGCAACAGCAAGAATTGTTGGAGAGATGGCTGAAGCTCAATTTTCACCATTTAAAACTATTGAACAACCTCAGAATATCTTACAATATGCTCAAAGAAATCCAACAGATGTTCTTTATTTAGGAACTCTTGGATTAATACGTGGAGGAATTAAAGGAGTTCAAGCCACAAGAAATATAATTTCAAAAAGAGGATTAACTTTAATTGAAACTCCTGAGATGGGAGCTAAACCTTTTTTAAGAAAAGGTCTTGGTGGTGGTCAAGAAGCTGTTTATTATAGAAGAGCAGAAAAATTCAATCTTTTAAAACCTAGCACATATAAATATAGAGATTATAAAGAAGGCCAATTTGTCAAAAGACAATATCGGGTTATTGCTCCTGAGGTTGAAGCTGGTGCAAAAGGATTAGATGAAGTAACATTCTATAAAGTTGTTGATGGAAAAGTTGTAAAGGTTACAGAGAAAGCAACAACATTTCCTTATGATTCTCCTAAATCAAATTTAAAATGGTTTGGGGAGAAAAATATTCAAGAATATTATGTTCCTAAACGAGGAGAATTGTTAAAAACAATTAAAGAAGGAAAAGCTTTTGGATATTCTGCAACTCCAGAAGAATGGGCTTTAACCAAATTTGAACCAGATAAAATAATTAATGTTAAACCTTTCTTAAAAAGTTATAAAGGAAAAGTTCCTGAAAAAATAGACCTTACAGGAGCTTATCAATTCTATTCTGGGAAAGGTGTTTCTATAAGATTTAGTGGTGTTGGTGCAGAAGAACAACCTGCTCTTAGTTTAATTGGAAATGTTATTGGAAAAAAACCAATAGTTTATGGTGGATATTTTAGAGGAGCACAAGTTAATCCAGCAGTTACTGAATTTGTTGGTGTTTCTGAAAAGACTGGTGCAAGAATGAAATATTATCAACTAACACAAAAAGCAAAGGAAGGATACGTTCAATTACCAAGTGTTAAACGAGAAGTTGAAGGAGTTATTGAATTTTCAGAAAGAGTTCCAGTTAGAAAAGAATTTTATTTTAAGTTTGCAGGAAGAAATATTCCTATTGAAGAACAAACTTTTATTCAAAATTTAGGGAAAGGAGAATTATCTAAGATAGATGCTTCGAAAATAATATCAACATCTCAAAGTTCTTATGTTCCAACAACAAAACCAAGTTCAAAAACATTATTAGAAAAAGGAGGAGCATTGTTTTCAGAATCAAAGAAGGTTGAAGTTATTGAACCAGAAAGTATTGTTTCTAAAATATCAAGTCCTAGCAAAGTTTCAGTTCCTTATAGTCCAAAGATTAGTATTGTTTCTAGTTCAGCTCCATCAAGCAAACCTTTCAGTTCACAACCAAGCAGTCCTCCAAGCTCTCCTAAACCTTTTAGTCCTAATGTTCCAAGCTATGTTCCTCCAAGTTCAAAACCTCCTTCAAGCAAACCTCCTTTCTCTAAACCTCCAAGTAGTCCTCCTCCAAGCTCTAAACCACCAAGTAGTCCTCCTCCAAGCTCTAAACCACCAAGTAGTCCTCCTCCAAGTAGTCTTCCTCCAAAAATACCATATAAATATGGACTAGCTCAAAGACTTGCTAAAAAAATTGATGAGGGGAGCTTATTTGAGATTATTGGAAAGAGATTTGGGAAAGAAAAGGTTATTGGAAAAGCTAAAACTAAAAAAGAAGCTGAAAGGAAAGCTACTAAATTTCTAAAAACAACTTTAGGCCGAACTTCTAAGATAAGAAAAGATGGTGCTTTAATCCCATTTTCAGAAACAAGTTTTGCTAGGAGCAAAGAATTTAGAATAGCAAAAAGCAAAAAAGATAAATTTAGTATAATCCAACGAGCTAAATTTTCTCTTGGAACTAAATCTGAGGTGGGGGAAATACAAGCTTTCAAAAGCCGAACACCTAAGAAAGCAAAGAAAAGTAAGAAGAAAAGTAAGAAGTTTAATTTGTTTGATATTTAAATTCATTCATAAAAGGACTATTTTCTGGACAGCACTTAAAACGAGAGAGGTTTATCACTAGATTCTTTAATGGTTTTATGGACATAGCTCTTTGATATTGATTTTCTGTTGTTATTCTTATCCCAAATAAAAATACTATCTGCAATTTCTCTAATTGACATTCCTTTTTTATGTGCTTCTAGTATTTCTAGTTTAGTTTTTTCAGAGATTGATTTCCTACCCCATTTCTTTCCCTTATGATTTTGATATGCAATCTTAACTCTCCTAGATTTCTTTTTGGATTCTTCTTCTGCTAACCAACCCATGAGATTTAAAACAAGATTAGAAACTATCTCATCAAAAGGTTTTGGTATTTTATAGAAGTCCTCAAAGTATTTTTGATTATAAGAATGAATCTTACACTTGTATATTTCACAGAACTTAAAAAATTCAACTAACTTCTTTCGATTTCTAAATAATCTGTCCCAGTCCCAACAATACAATTCAGTTATCTTTCCTCTCTTTATTTCATCTTCAATATATTTAAACACAGGTCTTTCCTTATCTTTAAAAGCTGAGAGTTGTTCTTCAAATACTTTTGATTCATTACCTGCAATGCTAAGACAATCTTTTAATTGATTCTCTGGGTTCTGTTCTTCTGTTGAAACTCTAATGTATATTGCTTTCATTCTTTCTTCTCCTCAACCTTTTCTTCCTTTTTCTTAACCAATTTTTCAATTTCCCATTTCTCATCATCAACTTTTAATGAAAAAATCTCTGGGTGATTGTTTGTATAAAGGTCATGGCTTGAACTCCCTTCTAAAGCTTCTAAGATTAGAAGCTTTGCTTCATCTATTGTTAAATCTTCATTCCAAGCCTTTCCTAAAATAGATAATGCTAGTTGAGAACCTGAACCATCTGAATAATAAGAAGGGATTTTAATCACAGAACCATCATCTCCTATTGAATAAAGTTCTGTCTGTCCTTCACTATTTAATCCTCCCACAATAAAAGAGAATGGACTAAAATGTTTATACTCTAAAGGTAATTGAAAATTCAGCTCTGATAAATGTTTAACTACATCTTCTAATTCAAGTGGAGCTTCTCCAAGATATGCTTTCTCAATCCTAGCATTTCTTAAAGCAATGTCTAGAACTCGTTGAAGATTTCCAACAGAGCCAGCACCACTAACCAAAATATTCTCACAAATGATTTGTGTTTTGCTAAAAGGGAATGGTAGTTTTAGATTGCCTTGAGAAACTCTCGTGTCCGCTCCTATTAAAATATAATCCTTTCCTTTAATAGCTGTTAGTGTTGTCATAATTCTTCCACCTCCTTTTGATTATCTAAAATATTATTCAACCAACCACGAAACCAATAACTAAAATTCTCTGATGATTGTCTCTCCCAGATTGTTTCTAATTTAGATAGAGCTGGGTCTCTTAGTCTAAGAGTTCTAAATCCTTTCTCATCTCTTGGAAATTTGTATTTGTTTTTCATCTTCTATTGGGATAAAGAACTTGCCTCCATTGTTCAACCTCAATCTCTTTGTCTATTACTTTATTTTTGTCTGTTGTAATCAATGAATCAATATAGGCAGAGACATTTGGTTTACTTTTAAGGAAAGCATAGTTAATTAGCCGAACCTTTATGCATATAGGCTTGGATAATTTACTCTGGTTCTTTCTAGGCTTCAATTTCTTCCTATATCTCTTTCTTTCTTCGATTTTTTCAAAATTTTCCATCTTAAGATAGTAATTATAATATGTTAGGCTCTTGAAAACAGCACAATCACCGCTGAAACCAGTATTATAGGCTTATTTTCCGTAATACTAATTTCAAATTCCACTTTTTTAAGTGAAACTGAAAATTTTACTCCTTAGTTATCTTATATCCACTAAGTTTTAGTCCAGCAAGTCTCCCAAGCTCTAATCTTAAATCTTTAGCTTCTTTTTTCAATTCATTATAAGAATTTTGCTCAACAAATACTCTTATTTGAATAAACTTCCTTGATTTTGCTTCTACCATTATATTTTCCCTCCCTTTTGATTTAAACTGACTTTAAAATCCCAAATATCCTCAATTAATTCTCGTGAACAATTTAAACAAAGTTTCATCCCACCAATATTGAAATAAAACTTCTTTAAAATCTTAAAACATTCATTGCATTTCATTTTTTAGTTCTCTCCCGTTGCAGTTCTCGTAGATAACACATAAAACACAAGAATTTATCATTGATTGTTTTAAAAAATGGGCTAGGGCAATTTTTATTTTGACATTCTAATAGGTTATCATTGTTTTTCATTGTATTGCCCCCTGATTAAAGATGTCCTCAACCCAAACATCCTCATAGTGTTTTTCACACATGGAAATTAAGATTTTTAGGCCATTAATTTCTTTTTGAATAAAATGTGTTGCTAACTCTCCACAAGTTTTTTCTGAACAAATATCTGCACATTGAATATGACAATTATGATTAATTATTTCTCCCATTTTTATTTAAAATCCTCTGGTATTTTTTTATAACAATCTTTACATAAGGGAACATTATTTAGAAAGTTTATTGCCTCATTCTCACACCCATCACATTTAACTTGTTTTTTTTGTGGGACAGCAGGTACAGGTTTTGAAAATTTATATATATCATTATCATTACTCTTATTATCACTATCTAAATAACCACTCATATTATTTAAGAAGGTGTCCCACTTGCCCCTAACTTTAAGATTTAACCAGTACCTTTCATCACCACTTTTTGCAGATTGAATATATGGAATAAACTTAATTAAATTCTTCCCAATCTTGTCTTTTGTATCTGGAGAAAGTTTAGGTTTATGTTCCATACACCATTTACAATAAATTCTATATAAAACTTCTTTACTTATTTTAAGACCTGGAGATTCTATTAAAACTTCGGAGCTAAATTCAGCTAAAGAGTTTCCACCTTTAATCATTAGAAACTTAGTTTCTTCTGGAGCTTTATCATTACTAAACCTATTTTGTTTTTGTAATCTAATATATCCTTCAATAGCCCAATTTAACAATCCACTTAATTCTTCAGGGGTTGTTAACTTTTCTAATAATTTGTCGTCTTGTTTTTCAAGTGGAATAACATTATCAACTGGAAATAAAAGTATCCTACCATAATATGCTAAATCATCTATATCTTCTTTTGGTGCAGGAATTTTATTACAAGCATTTGTATTCTTTGCAGTATTTCTAAATTTAAATTTATCCCCAAACTTCATTTCCCCATCAATAAATCCATCTCCTACTGCTTTCTTAAATCCACCAACAGTATTGATGTCTGAAGAAGAAAGGTCATCACAGATATTTGCATCTTTATCTTTTAAGACCATAAGGTCAAAGGGTTTTCCCCTACCAATTTCTTGAATAGACAATCCAGAAATATTAGAACCTAAAAACTTTGTTAAGAGATTTAATGTTATTGTTTTTCCTGTGTCTGGTGGACCATGAAAAAGAGATGCTTTTTTCTTCACATATCTTCTTGGTAAGTGAACGCCAAACCATTCTTGAACTTTTTTAATATCTTCTTCATAAAAAGTTTTTTTTACAAAATTAATTATTTTTGGGCATTTTGAATTTGAA
>Ga0222673_1000823_pt1 | contig 11974 bp, 25 predicted proteins | sample AntAcemetagen801_FD_179845 | JGI IMG/M metagenome (GOLD analysis project Ga0222673, IMG submission 179845) | Saline water microbial communities from Ace Lake, Antarctica - #801 | ecosystem: Environmental > Aquatic > Non-marine Saline and Alkaline > Saline | place: Antarctica: Ace Lake...
ATTAGAAAAGAGAATAACAGCTCAAGATATTCTTATTAATAACCTGCAAAGTCAGCTATTAATATCAGAAACTGAGAATGCTAGACTGCAACTAAAGTTAGACATGCAATTAGATGCTAATAAGATATTTCAAACTGCATTTAACGGTATTCAGCGTCCTGTATGGATGAAGAAGGTCGTAGAACTTGAAGAGCCTAATGCTAGAGGACAGCTTGTAGAATTCAGAATGGCACTAATTAATGAGACTTTCGCATCAGAGTTTAGAGTTTCTTCTTACGCTTATGAGGGTAGAACTGATTACGAGATATGGAGCGAGGAAATTGCGGATATGTTTTATGCTAGGGATATTGATGTTTTCAGGCAAAAGAGTCAAGTGTCTATCAAGGAATTTCTTCCTGAGAATGTTAACTCAACTATACTTGTGGAACATAGGGTTGATAAAAGTATACTAAAATTACCACACAACGGTGGATGGGCCATTGTGGGTATATCGTACAATCTTTAGAAATCTAATTTATACATAGAAATATGTTTGGGCAGCTCTTCTGAAAAGAATCTGCCTTTTTTTTCGTCTAAAACACAGAATTTACGATTGGGAATCATATCAGCTAGATAGGGTACTATATTGTGCAAGTATAACGTAGTATAGGAATGAATAGTGAAAGGCTTACTATACTTCTTCATGCAAGCAATCATATTCTTAGTTCCACCAGAAGTTCCATCCCAGAACCCTACACCAATATCACAGGCTTCAGCCATTTGCTCATTTCTTCTGTGACCCGCACCACCTTTAAACCTGCCCCAGTCAGCCTCAAATAACTCTACATCAACTCCTGCAGTATTTTCACCCCACAATTTACCACAGGTATCAGCTCCCAAGGCCCCGCCGTGGATTAGGGTAGTTATTCCACTTATACTATCACAAACTTCTTTAGTCTCATGATAGTTAATGAAGTCCCTACCTCCGAATACTACCAGTTTCATACTACTCTACCCAGAACCTGAGCATCATCAATATCAAGTAGCTCAGGATTTTCCACTACTAGAATCATGCCCCAGCCACAGTTAAACACCGTTTGAAAGGGGTACTTATCTAGTCTATCTTTCAAGTCAGCCCACCAAGGAGATAATTCAAAGGATATTTCGTAATCTAGACCATGCAGAATTCTAGGTAGATTACCAGAGATGCCTCCTCCAGTAATATGAGCACATGCTTTGATGTAGTTCAAGTTATCTAAGATTTCATCTGTGTAAATTCTAGTAGGTGTTAGCCATTCTTCGTCCCATGTAGTTAGTTTTCTAAGAGTGGTGAAGCCATTAGAGTGTACTCCAGATGAAGGAATACCTACAAGATAGTCTCCCTCAACTACTTTCTCTGGCTGTTTGACCTGTTGCCCTACGGCACACCCAGCAATATCAAACCAATGAGGGCGTCTAAACATAGGGCCTAGTTGTGCAGTTTCACCGCCCACTAATTTACAGCCTGCTAGTTCACAGCCCTCTTTAACACCCTTGAGAATCTCTTTAGCTTTATCTAAGTCTAGCTCACCTACGGCTAGATAGTCCATGAATGCTATAGGAACTGCACCCATACATAGCAAGTCATTGACATTCATAGCTACTAAGTCTATGCCAATAGTATCAAACTTCCTAAATTCTTCGGCTACTAGGAGTTTAGTTCCTACTCCGTCCATAGTCATGACAATCTTACCTTCATCAATAGGTATTGCGGCTCCGTAGTTTGAAAAACCCTAAGTATTCCGCGAAACTGTCTGCTTTATCTTGATCCATGATTATTTCTCTGCTAATGTGAAAGGTTGTTCTAAATAGCACTCCGCACACGCTAAAACAGCGTTCTCCTCGGCATACATGATGACGTGAAAGACGCTGCTTTGGCATTCGGGGCAAACTAATAGAAAGCTGAGTTCTGCTACGTTACTTGTCACGAAGTATCCTATAAATTTGTATTAAACTAAAAGCAATTAATGCTATTCCTAGAAGTAATGTTAGAAGATCAATCATTCTTAGTCTCCCAATACTCTTTGATTAACTTTATTGCGGTAGCAATCTGGCCCCTATCAAAAGACATATCTGGCACATACATCAAAGCTACTGCCTGTTCTGCTTCCTTATAAGACTTAAAATTACTGTTTGTTATTACTTGATAAATAGTTTTATGCTGTTTGTCAATATTATCCTTAAAATACATTTCATGCCTCTGTTTTAACTTGTACCTGCCAAAATCATAGCCTAAAGCTGCGTAGTAGTTTGTATCTGTTACTGTCTTAATTGGTATTCCTCTAAATGTCTCATACATAACGTTGAGTTCCACAGCGGCTTCTCTGAACAACTGCATTTTCGTTATATAACTTAGATAAATTACTGTCGGTTTCTGTCGGTTTTTTTCAGCACCCAGGAGTAGTTCTAGTAAACTCTGGGTGATCTCACTGTTGTTCGCTGTCAATTGTTGCAACTCTTATATCCTCAGCTCTTTCGTCTACATAACTTAAGTCACAGTCCAGACACGTAATCACTGGAACTTTTACATTCCAGTGAGGGTCTAGCTGCATACGTTCAAAACAATTAGTATCTCCGCATACGTCGCAAGTCCTAAGTGTTATTATCATTTTTCAAGTCTTTAATAAGTTGAGTTATTTCCTCGTGCATAGCTTCAACAGTATCTTCAGGACGCACAGTAGGCCACATTTCAGGGTAGAACTCGAAGCTCCACCGCATGAACCACTGGTAAGCTCCCAGTAGGAACCACCAGTCTGCCCATTCCATTAATAAGGAAGTGTAATGTCCTGAATAAAACAAGGTATACCCAATTATCTTTCTAAGAGTAGTTTTCATTTGCAATACGTTCTCTGATTTCAGCAAGTGTAGTGAACTTGGTGATCTCACCGTTTAAGAATACAGTCTCTAGTAAGCCCTGCTTCTCCTGTTCACGAGTTTGTTCGTCATACATTACATACTTATCGTTTTCATACTCTACCCTTAGTAATCCTTTAGCAGACTTCTTCGTAGAGTCAGTCTTAGGGTCTTTAAAGATAGGTACGTCACGACCTTCCATTACCACGTTTGTAGCTTTAACTGCGCTACCGTGTGTATCACGAGTAACGAATTGAAAGGTATAAGAGCCAATTCCAAGAACTACAGTAGGTACAAAGCTCTTAGCAATTAGACGCTTGAAAATTTCTTCCTGTCTAGCTAGAGTAATGGAATCTCCGTAGATAGCTCCAATATGTCTGTCTAGTTGCTTATAGTTTTTATTAGTGACAGTACCACCAAACTCATCCCATAGACATTCTACTAAACCTTTAACTTCGCACGTTTGTAGTTCTTCTCTGGTTGTAATATCGTAGTATTTCTCATCGAAATAGTACGCTTCAAATCCACCATCCCGAGCTACTAACAAGTCTGACCATAGTGGGTCAGAGTAGAAACCATAGTGTACATTGTAGCCACAAATGATCTTAATAGGATCGCCACTATCGGGTCGAACAACTACTTGACCATCACGAGCCATAATGTCACCTTTTAGGCTTGGAAGAATTACTGTTACGAAATTCCAGAAGTCCCAAGTATCTGCAACAATAGACAGAATACCACTAGGGGATGCTTCAGACATAAGGTATTCGACGAAAGCCTTTTCACCAAATTCCATCCAAGAACATGTTACACTGTGTTCAGTAGCATCTACACTAGCACCTACGAGTTCTTTATCTACGTCAGCACCATAAAATTCTTCTGCTGTCAATACCGCTGGGATACTATCTGTGCCAGCGAATCCACTAGCCAAGTGACCAAAACCAGACCCCGCTGCTGCGTGTCTGCCCATCATGCCCCGCATACTAAAGTCGTGGCACATGAAAGGTAGTAGCTCCATAGGGCCACCAGTTTTCTCGAATGCAGCTTTGAAACGTCTGTAATATTCAATAGAAGTAGTACAGCTTGTCTGAATGAACCAGTTTTCACAGCTCATTACAGTTTCAATAGCATTAGGCAACCAGCCAAAGTTAGGGTGTGTGTTTCTAAATGTTACTGGAGCTACTTGATAAGGTACACAAGAGCCTTCAGGTAGTGCTTTAATTTCTAGTGGTAGATAGCCTAAATCATGCAAATCTTCAAGATACTTAGCCTGCATGGGACGACCCATAATACCAGACATAATTCTAATATGCTTCTTTACGGCTTTTTCTTTATCAATGTTGAAGAAAGTGTCGTTCCACTCATCAACGAGGTGATCCATCATGAATTTTTGGAAGCCTACCCAAGCCACTGTTTCATTGTTAGGTACGTTACACAGGCGACCGCCTCTAGAAGTATAGTTTGAATATACTTCAGTAACAGAAGGGTGGTATGCTGGAACGTGGAATTCTTTATATACATCTTTTTGTAGTGTAGCAGTCATTTAATCTCTCCTTAAATCAATGGGAAATAATACTTCATCTATGTTGTCAATCTTAGTACCCCTAGAAAAGATACCGTGGGATACATAGAGAGTAATCTCGTAGCAGCCCGCAGCTTTTAAGACCCCGCCTAGGCCCGCGAAGGTTCCTCCACCATCGCAAATATCGTCTACGATTAGCAGATGTTTACCTTTTACGTCCCCGCTGTAGCCGAAGCCGGATAGTTTGCCAGTAGCTAAATCTCTGTGTTTGAATCCTTGGATATAAGTTGATACACCCAAATCTGCACATAGACTTTCTACTTTCTTAGTTGCACCTAAGTCTGGAGCTACTAATGTTAGTTTTCCTGCCGTCACTAGCTTTAGTAAGGGTCTTGGAATACGGTGGCCTTGCTTTATTACTAAACAATTATCTAGTAAAGCTGGAGTTACGTCACTATGAGGATCAATGATAGTTACTGTTCTGAACTTCATGTTGTTAATAAGGTCACAAAGCACTTTAATACTAAGGGCTTCACCTTCATTACAAACCCTATCTTGTCTAGCGTAAGGTACGTAAGGCATATATAAATCTATGAATTTAACTTTATTACATCTACGAAGTGCATCTACTGTCATAAGTAGTTGCATAATGTCGTCTGATGTTTTAATAATGGCATCAACAGTTACAAACTCCGATAGTAGGCTAGTATTGATGCTTACATTTACTTCTCCGCCAGGAAAGTTATCCTTGCAAGGGAAGTGTGCTTTATGATCTGTTCTTATTACCCTAATCATTACTTCTCCGATTTCTTAAAAACATATTATAGCAAGGTTTGAGTTAAGAGTCAAGTCCTAAAAGTTGGTCGATGATTGGGCGAATAGCTTGTGCTATTTCCATATGCTCTTTCTGTGTGCCATTACCATCACGAGCGTCACAATAGTGAATCCAGCTACGCAAACTACCACTAATATAACAGCGGCTTTTAGTCATACCTTCTGGAAGAACTACTCTAGCCTGCTCCAAAGCAATGCCATGGTCAATAGCCCATTGATATGCTACTAATGCTGCATTCTTAACTCGTTTTTGTTGGATAACCCAACCTTCTTTTAGCGCCTTATCGTCTACTTCGACACTGTTCTGTCTATTCTTAGTATCTTGTAGGCGAGCTTCTCGTAGTTCAAACCCAAGAGACTCAGTAGGATTAGCGTACCGCTGGCTAAACTCCTGAAAGGAGAAACTGCGGTGGCGGAGGATTTGTCTAACAATGTCCCGAGTGGAATCTACCTCTATGCAAGCACTAACCATCTCGAAAGGAGACCAGTGTTTATGCTTGATGAGGTAGTTCAGTAACTTATCATTAGTTAGGGTGTTAGCTTGAGAGGCAGGGTTACTGACTCTCGCACTATAGCAAATTAGCTCTCCAATAGTCTTAAAATCTTCTGAAATAGGTACTTGTGAATAGCTTATTAGCTTTACTTTCATTAGTGATTTCTCTTCTTTTTACTGTTTGGAATTGGGATAGTTTCCAGTTCAGGTTCAGCTTCGTACTCTGCCAGTTCATCTACATGAGTTACTGCTAATGGATTAGGGGAGATATAAATCATGTCGCCACAGTCTACACAAACCATCTGAAAGTTTCCATTAGGTAGCATTGCTCCCGTTGTCTGATAGGTAGCTCCTTCACTACAGTCACAGAGATATTCCGTCATTACCGGTATAACTTCTTTTAGTCTTGTTCTTATTTGTTTTTCTTCAGCCATTTATATGTGCCTATTTCCTATTTTCCTGTAGATTATTCTACCTAATTTTAAAATTTGTTCTACTACATAATCTAACGCATCGGCTACAAGCCAGCTCCCTAAGCTAAGGGGCCAGTTTACTAACCAGTTTGTCAGCATTCCTCTAACTTTAACCCTATTTGGGTCTATTTCTGATAGGAATCTTTCATTATGGGTATCGTACTCTTTTCTCTTTCTAGCACAAAATCTGTCATACTTGAAGAAAGTCCACAGTAACCCTATAAAAGGATAGGCTGCATAAACCCATAGAGTTGGAACTATATAGTACGCCAGTGCTAAGCACGCTACTGTATAGATGGTTGATACCCATTCATGGGCGTCATCTTCTATTAACCAACAGAAGAATAAAAAAGATATCCCTCCTATATACCACATATATAACAGGCTAAATGCCACTACTGCTTCAATCATTTTTCTACTCCACGTCTTATCGTATTCTCGTAAGGACTGCAATAAATCTTTTTCTTGTTAAGGTAAGTATAGCCTTTGGAAGCACACACTTTATAAATTGTTCTCTTAGTATCGGAAGCATGAATATACGCTCCAGCTACATAAGCAGATATAATTATAGTAAAGAAGGCTACAACCTTGATATCTTTAATTAATTTGATTCTAATCCCCTTTGTAATCTCGTAAAAACCTTTCTTTGTAGGTTTATTAGGCTATGGTTATTAAATATAGTATGGTCAGCTTCTATTAGAGCTATCTCAGCTTCTGAGGCATGACCATCCGGTTCTAGTCCAGGACGCACTACTTTCCAAACTTCACCACCTAATTCATGAATAAAGGCAGCTTCATTTAGAAACCTAACGTCAGATACTACTACATCTTTGTACTGATGTATCTCAGAACGCATACGTTGAATCCAAAAATCCTCTCGGAACAATCTTCTCATACCCTCAGTTCCTGCTTGTTGTAGAAAGTGTCTAATAGTGAAGCCCCATTCAGGCATAACCTCGTCTCTATCAAACCCTGTTCCTTCCATATCCTCAATAGTTCTATTAAGCAGAATAGCGGATGCTTCTTTTAAAGGCCCCGCAAAAGATAGTTTCTTCCAAGCTATAGCGTCAGCTACAGAGTCTTTACCTGACCTCTTAAGTCCCGTTAATCCTATTATCATTAAATACGAGCAACTATAAAGTCAGCGTCTAAGAACATTACCTTTGAGGTACGAATCTTTTCAAAGTGGATACCAGCACTCTCTACAGAACAAGCTGCAATAGTTAAAGGCACGTCCCTAATGTCCGAGGTAGCCTCTCCGGTACTAGTATTTTCTACGGCGTATGCTACTACATATAAACCTTCATCATTTCTAATGACGGTAATTGTACTCAGCATGTTTTCTGGAATCATGATACAGTTTACTTTCTCTGTAGTTAATTCTGCTTTAAATATGTCCATCTTTTTTCCTTATATATTTCGTATTCGTTAGGTATTTGTTCCATAAGTAGAAGGGTACGCTTGTAACAAGCTATAGGCCTCCAAGTATCATCGAACGAATCACCTAGATTTACTACTTTCAAAACAGTAGGAACTCTTTTAGCATAGTGATCAGCTACAATTAACACTTCTGAACCTGTGAAGCCCATTACTTTAAAATCTTCTGGTAACATTATATCATAAGTAGGGTTGTTAATCCACACAGAGAAAAAGGTATTATTGTCCCTCATAAGATCAATCTTAGGTTTAGGTTTATCTTCCACTAAATAAGTAGAACCTGATTTATCTATTCTATAGAGAGCTTTAGCCCCAAGTTTATCTTTTACCAGAATACTATGTGGCAATACTTTTAGTACCACATGATTTTTTGGCATGAGTACAGGTAAGGCCGCAAAACGGTCATACTTTAAAACAGGTGTTAAACATAAAAAAGTAGCCCCTACTATTATATCTTCTGGCCCCTCTCTAATATCAGAGAAGTGAATATAAGCATAGTTATTTAGATCAGATGTAATTCGATCTCGATATTCTACTAATACCATCCCGCCATCTAGTGGATTTATTCTATATCCATCTACAGGGGCAAGTAGATAATCGCTTCCTATGGTCATGATTAATGTATTCATTAGTATAAGTTCTCTGAAAATAGTGATTTACCTTCATAGCCTATGTCACGCAATGACTGCCCATTTTCTATGGCGATTATCATAGCATCTTCTCGGCTAATATAGATTCCAAATTGGTCGATGAAGCCTTGTTCATGAAAATCATGATGGGACATACCCATCGCTTCGATTTGATTTTGCATAACTTGGTCATAGTGTCGAGCGCCTGTTACTAAAAGTGACGGTATGCTCTTATGTTGATTTGCTGCACAAACGATATATCGAGGCACAGCATCCAACCCATTTTTATCCCAGTAGGCTTCGGCTTCTTTAAAAGTTTTGAAACTCATTAGTTCTCCAATTCATAAAATATGCGCCTATTATATCGTAACTTAACCAAAGTGTCAAGTAATAATTATCGCGCGTCCATTGGATGCTTGTTACCATTACGATGTGCGGATCGTTTAGGGTGTTTTAATTCTTCTTTTTCTAAGATATGACCATAAGCTACATACCACGCTTTCCAAAAGTCTAACCCCTGATGAAACCGATACCCCTGAATGAAACCAAAGCTCATTTTGTATGGTTTATATACTCCAGCATCAAAGAAACAATTAGTTATCCAGTATTCTACATGGTTTTTCTTATCACGCAACACATAAGCATCACACCAAAAATCTTCAGGTCTATGCTTCAAGTCGTGGATAACACTATCTACAACAAACTTTACTGCTTTACTCATCTAGTAAATTCCTTATGATTTTCTCGCATCGAAGTACATCCTTTTCAATCATGTCAATCATGCCTCCTGACGCCGTTTCTTTACTAGCACTAAGAACTCGCATATAGTTTAGCATAGCCATGATAATTAGTTCGTTATCGTATGTGTTATCATAATTCACCTAAGTCTACCATTTCACCATCCATGCTCAATACACAAGCATTATCGTATAGATCATAAGTAATAATGAATCCAGTAGCTAAACATAGTTCTATATACTTTCGTTTGAATTCTGTCATTTCTGTTCTCATCTTAGCTTCTTCACTAGATGCTATTCGTTCTTCTTTACTCATTAGTACATACCCTCCGATTTCATCGCGAAGTGATTTGATTTCATCAGCCGCTCTAAGCATTAGTTCTTTTTCATAGTGCGTAGGCCATTCATCAGCCGCAATATTAGAGTTGAGAAAGCCCCACCCCGGATTTCTAAGTTCCTTCAGTAAACGCATCTAGTCTCCCCCATAATTGATCATCCGCTGCACTAGCAGGATAAGGATTGGAACTCATGTGTGCTGAAAGCACTGATGCTTTGTGTAGCTTGATAGCAAATTCTAAATTAATTGCTTTAATATTAGAGACTCTTAGCTCCTCACGCAAATCAGCTATTACTTCTATATGCGGATTTAATGCTTGTTCTAAAGTCACGGCCTTTTTACGTTTATCAGGTTCTATTGTTACATTACTCATTCGCTTATTACCTTATGCTGCTTACCCTTAATCCAGTATAGAGGATTAAGTTCATTAATTGTTTCTTCTATATGAAATTTACCAGCACACTTGGTACCTGGTTTACCGTACCAATAAGTGATAGATTTACCACTGTTTAGTTGCTCTCTATAGTCCGCAGCTGCCATATCATAACCATCATTAATTGCGGAAGCTAAGGATTCTTCTAGTTCTTTTATCCTGTCATTTTGATACCTATTGAACTTAGCAAAAGCTGTGGCGCTAACAGCAGCTTCTTCTTTTAGATTAAAAATCTCTTTTTTGAGTACCTCAATATACGCAGTTACTTTCAAAGCGCTATTCATATCAGTAACCCAATCTTTATCTGGCATTATATCTCCTTTGGATTCCCTGTGCAAACTTTCCTTTCAGGCCCGCAATCTTTGAATACCTTATGGTATTTTTTATCAATATATTGAAAATAGGCTCCTTGAGGTCTCATTTTCCTACGACGTGCAGCGTATAGTAAATTACCCCAAGTCCCAGCCTCTTTATATGCCTGCTCAAGATCGGCTACCGCGCAAGGTGTATTAATTAACTCAGAATCTGAATAAGCCCAAAAGAATAAATCGTCACATCTAGCACTCATAAATATAATACTTAGAGGCCCACGCCTCTCTAAAGAGAAGTCCTCTAGCAATATATCTGAGTTATCGGCTGCCAACTCTATTATATCTAATAGAACAACTTGAGCTTCTTTAGGGCTTAACATTAGCTTACTCCCATGATTTCTTCATACAATTCAATAGTGCGTTCGCCTTTATTAAAACGATCTCGCAGAGGCATAATAATTACAACTAATGCAGTTCTCCCAGGAACTCCAATCTCCATGTAAATACTCTCACATTCTTTTAGCCAGCTTGCCGCAGCGTCCCAATCCATTAGTTATCTAATCCTTCTATATTCTTCGTAATATTTGTGTAGCGGTAGTAATCTTCATCCACATCCATACCGTGTTCTACCCACTTAAAATTACCTGTGGCTATATCGCGCCATTTATTTAGGCGAACGGTAGGTGGTTTTACTCTAAGGATTCCTTCTTCAATATGAGACTCTATGAAGCTTAGTTCCGCAATAAATTCAGGGCTAACTTTGTAGGTTTTCCACTTCTTCTTTTCTAGTATTTCTAGATTGAATAGCTGGTCTAAGGCATCATCCCTGTTCATTATAGGCTCCAAATTGTGTCAAATGTTTAGTCGATTCAGTGTACTTTAATCTATAGTCACGCGCCGTATTCCGCCACTTGTCCTCCCACATGTCTACAATATATTGATCATGAATAGACTGCATTATACTAAGAAACTCAATTTCTCGTTTGTCAAGTTTTCTATGTAGTGAATACTCTACAGCAGTCCTAACTTGGGTATTTTCTATTGTGAAGTTCTCTATACTAGTGTTGTAGTGTTGGTTATCAATTAGACAGCCAATAGCACATGACTGACCAAAGGCGTCCCTATATCTACACACAGATACGTCCTGTGATCTAACCCCCTGATCTCTAAGATGGTTTACTATTGTATCAAATATCTTAGCTTGCTTGGAAATCCCAAAGTCTGTGATTTAATAGACATTACGTGAGCCAAGTTAAGGGCTGCTTGTGAATATTTTAACGCTTCTGTTGCGTCACCGTCTTTAGCTTTGGTAGCTAGTGTACTTATTGCTTCTTGTATTTCCATTAGGTTTTATCTCTAATAATTTCTGACTTAAGTCGGATAGCCAGATCACCCGTTATAATCCTTCTAATATCTGTCTCAGGTCGCCCCGTGATACACACGAAACACCGTTATTTGTTTTAATTTCTACATCGCAAACTCTAGCCCTAACTCTCGAATGGCTATTGCATTCAGATAGTGGGCGTGTTAAGTCTTTTGAGCAAGGTATTTCAGATTTACAACCAACTAGAAATACTACTAATATTAAGATTTTCATTGTGATGGTAGTGGAAGCCAAGCAACCACATCTTCGTTAAGGTACTCCTCTCCGTTCATAACTGTGTAATAATCATTACAAGTATAGAATGTGAAAGAGTCAATCTCCCCATACTTAGATAGCACTAAAATAGGGCCGTCTGGGACTTCTAAAGCAGGGTCACGCCAACGCAATCGGTCACGCATAGCGTCACGTTCAGCCTCTACCTTGTCGGTCAGCGTGGATTGCTCGTCGTACATTTTCGCTAGTTGTTCGTTGTTATCGGTTAAACGTGCGACCTCTGCCTGTAGGCGAGTTATC
>Ga0222673_1000825_pt1 | contig 11946 bp, 16 predicted proteins | sample AntAcemetagen801_FD_179845 | JGI IMG/M metagenome (GOLD analysis project Ga0222673, IMG submission 179845) | Saline water microbial communities from Ace Lake, Antarctica - #801 | ecosystem: Environmental > Aquatic > Non-marine Saline and Alkaline > Saline | place: Antarctica: Ace Lake...
GTCGCCTCTGAAAAGTAATCGTCTTCTTCACCGACCCGCTTGCCGAGATAGAAAGGCAGGGGCCAAAAACCTTCGCCATTTTTTAGTCGATTTGAAAATGTAATTTCACTCGTTTTTCGAATTCCGCCTTAGCAACTACGACATCCTCAGCAGAACCATTTTCACCAACCAGATCCCCAAAAATTTCTACGCACCGCTCGGCTGTTTGTCGAACCAAGGAAGCGTCGGAAAAAACCTTTTTTTTTTGGGTGTCTTCTTCCACCGGAGCCGTGACATCATCCGATCCCTCGGCTTGCTCACCCTCGCCAATCGGCGCGGGTTCGACCTCCTCGGCCTCTTCCTTGTCGTCCGGCTCGGCTAATTGCTTCGCAATTTCCGGCAACGGATCGACCCACTCATCGCCGCGCTTCAAACCAAAATGCAAATGCTCACCAGTTTTACCAAGGCAAAACCCAGTGTTGCCAGACAGCCCGAGTTGATCACCGATTTGCACCTCACGACCTTCTTCAACGCAAATCTCCGACAGATGCGCGTATTGCGTGAAGAAATCAGCACCGGCAATCCGCACCTCAAAACCCCAGCCATCATCTGAACTATCTTTTCTGACCAGCAAAACTTTACCAGCATGCGCCGCTAAAATCGGCGTCCCTTTTGGACAGCCAAAATCCAAACCTTGATGCGCCCGATCTTTCCCAAGATACAAAAATTTGTCACCAAACTTTTGAGTGATTCGAAAGTTTTTCTCGAAAGGTTTTGAGAGCTTCATTTTAAAGGAGTTAAATTAATATTTTACGGCTTAGATTCTAGCACCTTCTTTTCCAAATTATCAATCTTCCGCCAAAGCAAAAATCCCCAGCCAACGATGTCGAGAGCTTCATCCTTCAACTCTCCGACCAGTTCGCCGATTTCGTGTTTCGACTCACCGTGTTCCTTGATGCCCGCGAGCATCTTCGGTTCAAGCTCACCGAGAAATTTTTGGAATTTCTCGGAATCAATAATTTTTTCAATCACGAGAAAATTATACACTAAAAAAAGCCGTGGTGGAGTTAGCGAGATTCGGTTTCCCCAAAGCTACTGGTCGCAGTCGGTCGGAGGTCGTGTCGTCGGCTTTAATGCCTCCGCCCCGACTCCGCCGCCTGCTCCTGCTCGTGTCGCGTATGGTGAATACCTCACTTCGCTATCCTCCCCCACTCTTTTAGCCGGGAGACTATACCACTTCGGACGACTTCGGCCGCCCGGGACCAGCTCGAACGCCTGGAATTTGCGAGGGCTTGTTTAAGCCAAGAAATCATTCGAATTTTTCGGCCGAAATAATTTTTGGCACTTGACAAAATCAAGAATACAAAAAATTAACACCACTTTGCGAAGTGTCAACAACGAAATTTTATCTAAGCTGAAGAAAAAATTCCCGGAGGTAAACCTCCTCTTTGTCAAAGTCCACGACTTCACAAAATCGCGCAAAAACAGCCTTTCGCATTTTCGCGTAATTTTCCGGCTCACTCCAAAATTTAATTTTCTCAAGATTTTCCTCGAAAGTTCCAGCGTCTAAATCAATGCAAGTTTTCCCGTCTTCGAGCAATTCCCCGCCGAGCAAACCTTGGTAGTATTTCGCACGAGTGATTAGCGGCACACCGCAAGCCGCCGCGTTGTGAATAATATGACCGAAGCCATCCCCGCCAAATTTCACGTGCCAAATAAATTTGGCTTTCTGCATCTCCGCCGCGATCTCAGCCGCGCTTCCGAGGATTCCATCCTCGCACAAAATCCCGTAGTCTTTCCACTCATAACCAGATAAAGCCTCACGGTATTTTGGAAACAGCGCAGCATCTCGCGACTCTGGGCGGCAATTTTGAAAATTATAAATCGAATTTTCCGGCATTTCCCCCGAGGGACGATAAACATTCAAATCAAATTCCTGATGATAAATCGCAACATTCGTATCGACAAAGATTTCCGGGGGAATCCCACTTGCTAAAACATTCGGGCAAATCCGAGTATCGACGACATCGTGAATATTCCCAGCTTGCCGAACGAGAAAAGCCGCAGAATTAAATTCATTCCGCAACTGCATAAAAGCCACTTCGTTTTGATGCACCGACGGCATCAAAACTTCCCATTCCATTTTCCCAAATTGCTCAAGCGTGACCGCTTTCGTGAATCCACCATGCACAGGATCGGGGATTTCATAATGCGAACCACAATCAACCGCTTCCTTCGGAAGCTCCAAAAACTGTTTTCTAACGCCCTCCTCATCTGAATATTTCCAAAAGCCCCGATCATACCAATCTAAACCGATTGGACGATACAGCGCAGCCCCTAGCCGCTTTTCGAGCAGCAAGTGAAGAGAGTGATACAGGTCGCAGTGGTGGTAGTCAGCTAAAACATTCATTCAAGTTTTTTTAAAATTAAAAGTAAAATTACAGAGATCAAGGCGACAGCCAGCCACAAAAAAATTACGGGGACTAGAAGTGAATCACACATTTTTTCGCTTAAAAAAGAATTCACCAATATTTGCATTTTCACTTTCGACGCTCAAATCTTCAAACATTGGACCCACGGCTGCCAGCAGCCGCGCCCGACCAGTTCCGTCCTCGACGAGCGGGTGAGAGTGAAACTCGCCCACGATGTACTCGCACATTTCGAAAAGCTCCTGCGGGGTGTTTTCGAAAATATCATACTCAGCACCCTCACAATCGACTTTTAAAACCTTCACTTGTGAAATTTCATTTAGCAAAAAAATGTTTGACAACGAAATGCTTTCAGCATCGAAAGTTTGCACTTTCTCTAAATCCGCTTCATCCAAAACAGGCGCACCGATAAATTTGTGATGAGAATTTTCCTCGCGTGGCGAGGAATAACGCATCTTGACTTTGCCCGCATCGAGTCCAGTAACCGCCAATTTGTGGACGTAAACACAGCCCTGTAAATCATTATCTTGAGCATTATGAAAAAGCAAAGCATGATTTTCGGGAATTGGCTCGTAGGCGTAAACGCCTACACCACGACCGAGAACCGAGCAAAGCAACGAGAACCCGCCAATATGCGCCCCAATATCCACACAAACCGAACCATCGAACGACCCCATTTCTTTCGTCCGATATTCGTCTTCAACGAAACAGGCGTGAATCGTGTTGAAATCATTCGTGTCGGCACGATGTCGGAAACTTCGATTTCTGCCTTCACCAGCTGAAAAATCAGCTTTTTCTTCTTTGTACATTTAGGGGGAGATTAAAAAATTAAATTTAAGAAATTACTTTTTGCTCGACAAAAAACTTTCGCCACTCCTCGCGAATTTTATCAATTCCGAAATGCTCGATTGCTCTCGCTCTCCCAGCTTCTGAAATCTCCCGAGCAAGCTCAGGTTTTTTCATCAGCGACGAAATGAAACCGCGAAGATGCTCGACATCATCAGCGACGAAAAAATCCCGACCGGATTTTCCGAGAGACGGAATTTCGAAGCTATGTTGCCCCGGCAAAAAAGACGGATCGCCGAGAGCCGAACCGATTGACACAATCGGGATTCCAGTCATCCACGCTTCGATAAAGTTCAGCGTGTAACTGGCTGGCTTCGTGCCAGTATAAAAATACACCCGATTTTCTCGCAACTCCTTTTTTAAGTCGTCGTAGCTCAGACACCCACCAGACAACTCACCGCTGGCTTCGTTGTCGGGACCAAAAAGCTTTCGGTCAAAACCTTCAGTCGCTTTTTCGAAAACCTCATAATTACAAAATGCCGCGCGCGCTTTCATATTTTGAGTAATATTTATCACGCGCTCCTTTTCACCCGTCCAACCTTTATATTCCTCGGGGTCTTTCCCAAACCGAATCATCGCGTCTTCGCCGCAATAATACGGAATCCCTTTTTCAATCGGCGAGTAACGCACGATTTTTACACCCCGCGCTTTGAACCGCCCGAGCAAAATTTCATCATCGGGAGAGCTTTGACCATTCGTCCGAAAAATCACAATTTTGTTTTTAATCAGCTCAAAATTTGCTTCCAACCACGCTGGCATCCAATGAAAAAATATCACATCGAATTTATCCAAAAATTCCTTCGTCATTTTTTCCTTCGGATTTCTCCTCGCCATGTCGATGAGCTCCAAGTCAGCCACACCTTCGAGCGGTGGCCGCTTGTCGTCCTCCGGACGCTTCGGGTCGAGGTAAGCGCCGTGAGCAAAAACATCAATCCCAAGCTCTTTAAAAAGCTTCACTTCGTCGTATTCGATAATTGAATGACAGGAAAGGTAGAGTAATTTCATTTGAAAAAAAATTAAAAATTATTTTTGAAAATGCTTTAGCCGCTCGATCACGAGATCGGCAGCTCTCGCCCACGACCATTCTTGACGAATATGTTTTGACGATTCCAGCGCGTCGGCTTTGTATTTTTCGCGATTATCAAAAACCTTCCGCATCAACTTTTGCAGATGTTTCACATCTGGCAAAGCCCACTGAAAACCTTTGTAATAAATCGAATCACTACCGTCAAACTCACCCATTTTGTGATCGATGAATTCGACGCCAGGCAATTTTTTGCCGTCCTTCATCAAGTATTCCGTTTGAGCGGAATAACCAGTCGTGATGACAGGAACACCACAGGAGAGGGCTTCAAGCGGCGGAAGCCCGAAGCCCTCACCCCTAGTGGGGAAGACGAGACAATCGCCGGCACAATAAAACGACGGGAGCATGTACGGCGGAATTACCGCCTCCCAAACAACTATTTCCGCCTCACCTTTTCGTGAAAATAACTTTTTCATGTCGTCTTGAATGTTTGCATTGTGATAGCTCGGAAGGACTTTTAGAATCATCACGACTTTTTCGCCCTCCGAAAACTCGCGCGAAAATGCTTCAAAAAGTTCAGCGATTCCCTTCCTCCGACCCCAAGCAAAATTCGAAATAAAAACAAAATGGTCTTTGTATTTATGTTCGAATGGCAAAATTCCTGGATGAAAATATTCGGGATTTATCCCCTCCCTCATATTGAAAATCGGCGGCTTGACCCCCGAATCTTCAAACCCTTTTTTAGCAAATTCGCTGGTCGTCCAAACCTCATCCATCTCATTTAGCACCTTCACCCAATCACGCGGGATTCCGTTCACTTCCGTCGTCGTGAAGCCGATTTTACGATCTCCCGAGTTTGAGAAACAGTTTTTGCCAGTCGATAGCGTGACCTGCGGCATTCGCATCGACCCCATGTCTTCACGCAAATCATCGACAACAAAATTTTCTGAGGGTGGCTCATCATCATTTGTTCCACCGATGAATTTATAGTGAAGGTCGACACCTTTCAAAAAAAGCGCGTGGAGAAGTTCCCGCGAGTGGCAGCAGTAGCCACCGGGGAAGCCAGTGTGTGAGTGCCACATCACAGGCAACTTCCACCGCTTCCGCAAAAATCCGCCGTGTTCGGCGATAAACTTTTTTTGCGAATTCTCGATATCGAGAATTAATTTTTTTTCTTCTTTTTTGTCCGACGGCGATTTATCACAAGTGACAACGACCGACGGATCGACAGAAATTTTGACTCCAACTTTTGCCAACTTCACAGCAAAATCCGCATGATCATAAATATTTAAATCAAAATCATCGACGATCATCGGCGCAAAACCTAAACTATCCTTGATCGCAAACGCCCAAAACGGCGAAAATTCCACCTCTCGGGGATTCGGATATTGCCCGACATTATCCTCACCCATCGCGTCACCGTACGGGAGCAAACTGTTTTTTGTGAAACCACCACCACAGTAAAAAATCTTTCCGTCGTTGTCCAAATACTTTGGACAAATCACGCCAGCACCCTCAGCTAAGAGCGGCGAAGCCTCGAAACTTGCCTTCACCTCCTCTACAGTTTCCTTCACACGAGAGGAGACATAAAGAACATATCCGCCATTTAATTCTACTTTCCGCAAGAGAAAATTAAATTATATTAACCTTTTAGGTAGGTTCTGGAACATTTTGTGGGTCCACAACTGCCTCGTCGAGATAGTTTGTACTCACATAAAATTTCATGAACCGATTGAAGCCCGACATTTGATTTGCGTCGCCGTATTCATTCCAAAGAACACGAGCAGACGCATCGATGAGATCGTAACGATGACGCCATTTCGAAACGCCGTCAGCCATGACTTGACGGATCGCTTGCTGAGCAACCGTATTCGGATTTTGCGGCTTAAACCAACCTTTCATATAAGCCCGACCCTTCCACGACGCAGCCGTGAGAGTCTTCGCAACCGAACCGGAAGCGCTAATCGAGAGAAAAGGTCCAAAAACTTTAGCCATATCCTGGGGGGATTAATTTGTAATTGTGCCAATTGTACCAGTAAAGCCTTAACTCTTGTCAAATACTTGTCAAGTGATTTTTTTATTGAGAAAAAGTGACAGAAATTTTTGATACCCGGGCAACGAAAACGGAGCACCATAAATTTTAAAAATATTCTTTTCCGCTGCGCTCATCCCCTGCCAGCGCGACACGCCATCAGCGAAAAGATTTCGCCGATCCGCTTGAGCGGGCGTGAGGCTGTAAGTGGGAACATAATATTTTTCCTTTACCACGATAGTCTTGCCGTTGTAGTGCCGCCGTTGGTAAATACACATCAGAGGATTGTGCGTATTTACAGGATGCGGAGCATCACCCTCGAACACACCGTAAAACTTCCCCCAAGCTTGATGCGAATACAGCGGCATTTGGACGACCACCATCTGAAAAAAAATTAAGAATTAAAGCGGTTGCATTTTACTCTGCATCCGCGCCAATTCTTCCGCGATCGGAATAATTTTTTTCAGACACGAATCACAAACCGGAAACTGTCGCTTTTTTCGCCGAGCTTCCATTTTCCCGCGCGTCATTTTTTTCCCGCATTTTTGGCAAACCAAAAAACGATAAACCGCAAATTCGTCGGTGCTCATTTCCGCAAAAATTTGCTTCTCAGACTTCCTCATTGTGGATCTGGAATTATTGGCGGCTCCTCTTTTTCTTTAGTAGCCGAATCGTAATTGTCACCCAAATAAAATCGCATGAAGCGATTTAAACCAGTTTCCGATGTCCCCTCGGCGTAATTAATCCACAAAGTTTTGTCCGGCGATTCGATTAAACCGTGACGCCAACTCGACATCCCATCGGCAAAAACCGACCGCACCGTGACCTGATCCGTCGTCTGCGAAGTTTTTTGTTTGACGTAAGAGCGAACAACATTTGTACCACGACGAATCGTAAAAACGATAGCCTTGCCAAGCTGACCACGAGCATCAAGACCGAACATGGGACCAGTGACGCGCACCATTTTTAAAAATTAAAGACAAAGAAAGTTTATCACTGAAAAGGTAAAAGTTCCCAATAATTACAATCTTGATAGAAACCATTTTTGTAATCGTAGCCGTAACTCCAATTCTCCGGCATCCGTAAAAAATAAGGTAAACCAAACTGAAGTGGAGACGGATCAAAATTAGCACGAAATTCCCAACCAGCATCGTCCCAAATCCGAAAATTGTCAATTAAAAACTCACCTTTCCCTTCCAAAATTTGAAATCCATATCTGCTTAAATAATTAACCGGATTAGACGGCGTGAAATTACTAGCAATTTTTACCCAAGAAGGAGTGCTAGTAACAAAGTCGATTTCGTAATTTTCGGGAGGGTCTGGAATATCACCAAACAACATGTAAAAAGTTAATTTAGATTGTGGAGCCGCATCAACCTGCATTTTGTATCTAAATTCATAACTAATTTTTCCGAAGATGGTCTCGACAGGAGGGTCTCGTTCCATAAGGTGACGCTCATCAGATTTTGCATTAAAATACATACAAAAAAGCTGATGAAGTTCGCGTGGTATATCTGGAACACTAAGCCCAGCTGAAATACGAAAAATGTAATCAAGCAAAAAAAGATTGTAGCCTTTTGCTTCACCAGAACGAGAAAAAGCGATTTCATCCCACGAAGTTTTTACACCTCCGTCTAGAGCCTGCCACGCCGCAGCCACCTCAGGAAATAAACTTTTTTCTTCAAGCTGCTCTAAAATTTTCCGCGAATTTTGAAAAATTTTCCGCCCCGCGTTGGCGACGGTACGGATGGTGCGATTCACAACACTTTTTGGATAAAGTGTTTCTAATTCCGACGGTACGGACTGCGTTTCTAATTTGACCATTTCAAAATCATTTTACTTGCGGCTGACGTAAACCGAAATAAAACGCAGCAGCAGTGCCAACGATTTTACCGACTTGACCACCTAAATCGTCACGAAACAAGAACATTCCAACGATTATGATTATAAAAAGAAAAAGGTCACGAAATTTAAAATTATCGAGAATGGGCACTTTTATAAAAGAAAACTTACGGCGACGCCGATAACAAGCAACCAATCGAGAGAACGGAAAGCACGAAGTATTTGCATAATGTGAATTCAATCTAAATTAAATTTGCCCCCAAAGCAAATTAAAATAATCTTGAAGTTTCCGAATCTTACCGCTCCCGACGAGAAAAAACGAAGTCTCAATATTTTCACTCATCGCTTTTTCGCTCAAATTATGAGAGCCGGAGACCAGAAAAGTACGGTCGACGAGAATTAATTTTGTGTGCATCGTTTTACTCCGATGCCAAAATTTTACCGTGGCACCGTGACCACGAAGCCAAGCCGCCGTTTTTTGATTCACAGCAAAAATCGGATCGGACGGAGAACCATGATGTAAAATTACACGAAATTTTACGCCACGAAGACGAGCGGCAACGATTGCCAAAGCAACGGCAAACGACCTCGGTTTAGCCGCACCACGCGGGGGCGGCCAGTGATACATCATCACGTCAACCGAGCCTTTCGCATTTTCCAAAAGCTCAATAATTTTTGCCGAGAAAGCTGAACCGATTAAAATTTCCATCTGTAAAATTTTAGTCTTTTTTTAAAAAAACTTCATCCCACGCTTTTTTTCTTTGCAACTCACAATAAAAATCATCGACTAAAATTAAAACCGGAACCCAAATTTTAGTCGAATTTTTAATTTGCTCGTGCGCCCATTCGGGAAATTTCCGCCAACAACGACAACGAAAAACAGCTAATGAAATCCGAGGATTCCGCCGTGCGACATCTTCACAAACCGAAATTATTTCCTGCCTAGCAGTTTTTTTCATGAAAAAAAAATTTAAAAAATTAAAAAATTTAGCCCCTGTCTCGCTTCCGTTTTAAATAAAAATCAGCTAATTGACTGAATTTTGGAAGCGATGTCACGATTTGGTCGTTTAAAACTTTTTGGAGAATTTCCCACGGATATTTGGTAAAAATTCTCACCGCGTAACGCTCGGGATTTTTAATTTGCTCCTGTGTTTCCCGTAGCCATTTAATGAATTTTTTAAAAACTTTTTCTTCTTCCACCCCCCGTGGTGTTGTTGTACATTGTTCTTCATTGTTGTATGTGTTCACCGGCTGTCCACCAGTTGTCGGTGGGCTGTTCACTGGTTGTTCACTTAGTACTTTCTTCTGTTGATATTTCCGCCATTTTAAGACCTTTACGCGCGTAAATCTGTTGTTCACTTTTAAGACTACCATGCGTTCACTTTCGAAACTTTTTAGGATTCTATATGCCCGAGACTCCGAGCACCGCCAACGCTCCGCAAACTTTTTTCTGCCCCAAATAAATTCACCTTCTCGAAGCGTAATTTTTTGGAGACCGAAAAAAAACGAAGTTTCTTTGTGGGATGCCGAAAGCAAAAAAATTGCCCAAGCCCCGACAAGTTCAGGATTCCGCCCAATCGGATTGTCTAACAATTTCCGATGGAGGCAAATCCATCCTTTTTTCATGGAAAAAATTTTTAAAGTTCCGACATCTGTTTACGGACTTCCCGCTGACGAGTGACGACAGGTGAACGACTAGCGAGCAAACCGAAAACGTAACGACCGAGAGTTTTATAGCCGAACTCTTTTTGCTCTTTTTTTAGCTCAGCAAGCAAAGGCTTACTGAGCCGAACCGAGATAGATTTATCACGAAGCATTTTGAATTTTGTTAAAAAGTTATGACCATTTTCGATGCGATTTTCGAAAAAGTCAAGCGTTTTTGACAAAAACGATGCGATTTGTCGAGAGAAATGAGATAAAAAGCGGAAACAAAAAAATTAATTTTTTGGCACTGAAAATTTTACACTTCGTGTCTCCGTGCCAAAAAAAATTTTTATTGCTTCCGCTTCACTTCATCTCATCCCCCACGCCCGGGGACTTCAGTGCTTCCACTGTCCTATTGGTCGTATCATCAGACACCAGCCATCGATTGACTGGCGCTTCGCTACTCGCGCGAGGATCGAGGCGTTTATCGCCCCTCGCTCTTTCTGCCACGGATGCCCACCGTGGCAGCACAGGCAGCGGACTCTTTTTGAGTAGATATCTCTCATTCATGCTAATTAACACCACAGGAATTAAAGAGATATAAAAAGCGCGGGAGACTGGAACGATTCAGAGAGAATTGTACAAAGAAACCACGACGAAACAACCACGAAACCACCACGAATCCGCCACGAAACCGCCGAGAAGCCGCCACGAAACCGCCACGAAACCGCAAGAACCACCGCTTTTGAAGGTGAAACTGGTGAAACTAGAGCTAGGTTAAAAGGTCGAGCAGCCCCGCTGACCTATAATCACTAACCTCACTCGCTTCCGCGCACTGTCGACCTCAGTCACGCGGTGACTTCGGTTTCGTGCTCTCGGACAGTGGCTGCGCCACAGACCGAAATCCATTTCTGCGGAAATGGATTCGCACCGACAGATCGCTCACGCGAAAAGCCCTTTATTCGTCACGACCTCACGACGGTGAAAAATATCTACACTAAAAGATTATTTTAGAACGATTTGTCCCCCTACCGCGCCATCACTCCCGCGCCGCTCCCTTCGGTCGCGTCGCTTCGTGCGTCGCTACTTTGGAGAAGATTTAGATTTGGAGAAAGCGACAGCGTACGCTGCGGCGTGTACGCTGCGCCGAATGATTGACCCGTCCGAAGCCACGCCCCCCGACGACAATTATTGAGTTCGCTTCGCTCACGCTCCCTGTCGTCTGCCCCCCGCCGTCCCCCTCTGGGGGCGGGGGGCTTTGTTTAGTAGTGTAGATATTATTCAGAGATTACGATTCCCGACGGCGACGACATAAAAAGAAAGACGACGGAATCTCACGAGAAAATCAAGCCTTTTCAAACGAGATTCCCTGGAAAGGAATTCGAGGTCTCTTTACTCGGAAAGTTAAAGGGTCGAGCTACTCCGAAAGCCTACAAAAACAGGCTAAAACACTATAAACAAAGGGTTTTCTCACGGCACAAATTGTCTAATTTATGCCCTCAAACATTTAAAAGTTAAAAGGTCGAGACTATAAAAATAGCGGTTTTAAAACACTTTCCAGCGAAAATTACCGAAAAATTCCAACGACGAAAAAGTTTAATTTGACGGCACTTTTTCGATTGCTTAAACTCTATGGCGGAAGAAAGTTAAAAGGTCGAGCAATAAAAAACCTAATGCGAAAGAAGATCCCCACTTTTCTTACCGAGGCGGAAATCGACGACATTCTCCGGCAACCCAATAGAACAACGCTTGAAGGGAAACGAGATTATGCGATTCTCTTTCTAATGATATTTACAGGATTACGGAAAAACGAGGTTTGCAGCTTGAAGCGCAACGATTTTAAAAAGGAGAAGAATAAGGTTTGGCTGTATGTTTTTGGCAAGGGCGGGCGTCAGCGAAAAATCCCGATTAGGAATGTAGAGCTAATGGAGTCGCTCGGAGAATACTGGAAGCGGGCGAGGATTTTAGAGTTTTCACTGTCGCCAATATTTCTCACGATCGGCAGAAAAGGCGCGGGAGATATTCGACCGATTACGCACAAAGTTATTCGGGGGATAGTTGAAAAGTACGCGAAGCTTGCGAAGATTCAGAAGCGGATGCACCCTCACGCGCTGCGGCATACTTTCATTACTCACGCACTCCGCAAGTCG
>Ga0222673_1000828_pt1 | contig 11910 bp, 17 predicted proteins | sample AntAcemetagen801_FD_179845 | JGI IMG/M metagenome (GOLD analysis project Ga0222673, IMG submission 179845) | Saline water microbial communities from Ace Lake, Antarctica - #801 | ecosystem: Environmental > Aquatic > Non-marine Saline and Alkaline > Saline | place: Antarctica: Ace Lake...
TTAGAAAGATTTAGCTCTCGTCAACAAATCTAGTGTCGACACTCAGGAAACAGTCGGGCCTGTTCATGCCGGCAGCTGCCCTCTCTGCCGAGGCATCGTAGCGATTTTCGATCTCCAAAAAATCATCTAGCGTGCCCTCAACCGAAACTGCCCAAATAAACTCACTTTTTTTATTGTCTACGTACATGAATTCAACATGGAAACCAAACTTGTTCCTGATCGGAAGAACCTCTTGATTTAGCCATGCCCGAAATTCCTCGAGCATCCCCGGCACAATTTGATAATGACGCAGCTGAACAGTTTTAGCCAAGAGCCAGCCGCGTCTCGACCATGCGTGCGATGCGATCAGCCCAGCCCTGCGCTGTTCCATGATCCGCGGCTTCCACCATCACCCTAACCAGAGACTCGGTGCCGGAGGCACGCAACAATACACGACCCTCGTCCCCAAGTTCAGCAGTTGCCTGGGAAACCAGCTCCTGCAATGCAGCATCATTCACTCGCGACTTATCGACGTCGGGCACGTTTATCAAAACCTGAGGAAAAACCGGCATTTCCGAAGCCAACTCAGCCAAGGACTTACCGGTCTGTATCATCCTGGCTGCAATCTGAAGTCCAGTTAGGACTCCATCTCCAGTGGTTGCATACTGCGAAAAGATTATGTGACCGGACTGCTCGCCACCCAGTGAATAACCGCCTTCACGCATCGCCTCAAGGACGTAGCGATCGCCAACTTGCGTTTCAACAATCTCAATTTCATGCTTTTTCATTGTTAGCCGAAGGCCTAGGTTTGACATTACGGTGGTGACCAGGGTGTTTCTGGCAAGGTCACCCGTCTCCTTCATGCTGATTGCCAAAATCGCCATGATGTGATCTCCGTCAACGATGTTGCCAAGGTGATCAACTGCCAATGCACGGTCGGCATCTCCGTCGTGTGCGATTCCAAAATCAGCTTTATTTTCTAACACAGCTGCCTGCAGTGCGCTCAGAAAGGTTGAACCATAGCCCGCGTTTATGTTCAGTCCATCCGGATCTGCACCAATGAGAACAACTTCGGCACCGGCGTCGATAAAAGCCTGCGGAGAAATAGCGCTCGCAGCCCCATTGGCAGCATCTATAACTACCTTGAGTCCCTTTAGGCTGACTCGAACTGCTCCAAGAAGATGGACAAGATAGCGATCTTCAGCATCCGGGAATCTAGTTATTTTGCCAACCTCGGCACCAATTAAGTTATGGCTATTACCAAACTCCGCTTCGATCTGGTCCTCGACCGAGTCCGGAAGCTTGTGACCACCACGCGAGAAGAATTTAATTCCATTATCGGGCGCAGAGTTATGGCTTGCCGAGATAATGACACCGAAGTCAGCACCGATGTCTGCCGTCAAGTAGGCGGCTGCGGGAGTGGGAACGACGCCAGCATCAAAAACATCTATTCCCGAAGCGGCCAGCCCCGCCGACACGGCAGCGGAAATAAAGTCGGAAGAAATTCTTGGATCGTGCGCGACTACGGCTCGAGGTCTTTCACCGTTTTCCCTGGCAGTTTTGGCAAGAACGATGGCGGCAGCCTGAGCTAACTTAAGCGCAAACTCGGCCGTAATTTCACGGCCCGCTGTTCCGCGAACTCCATCGGTGCCAAAAAGCCTGGCCATGGCGAAGTGCTTTGCTTAGCGCTTCGAGAACTGAGAGGCCTTGCGAGCCTTCTTTAGACCGGCCTTCTTGGACTCGATTATTCGTGAGTCGCGACGTAGGAAGCCAGCCTTTTTCAAGATGGCTCGGTTGTTGTCGGTATCCATCTCGTTTAGAGCACGGGAGATACCAAGTCTTAGTGCGCCGGCCTGTCCAGCGATTCCGCCGCCGTCGATGCTAGCTGTGACGTCATACGCACCCTGCAGCTCGAGAACAGTAAAAGGGTCGTTGATCAGCTGCTGGTGCAACTTATTTGGGAAGTAATCCTCGATTGACCGCTTGTTCACCGTTATTTTGCCGGTACCAGGAACTAGGCGAACTCGAGCAACTGCCTCTTTGCGTCGACCTAGGCCGGAGCCTGGCTGAGTGAGGTTGCCACGTGAGCGCACAGCCTTCACTGGCTCTGACTCGGTTGAGTAGGAAGTATCTGCTTCGACTTCTGGTGTCTCTTCGACTTTGTTATCTGCCAAGGTCTTTGTCCTTACTGGGCGATCTGATCGATGGTGAAAGGCTTGGCCTTTTGGGCCTCGTGTGGGTGGTTGCTGCCTGCGTAAACTTTTAGCTTGCCAATCAGCTGGTCGCCCAGCTTGTTCTTTGGAAGCATTCCGCGAATTGCCTTCTCGACAGCACGCTGAGGGTTCTTCTCCATTAGGTCGGAGTAAGAGGTAGTGGTCAAGCCGCCTGGGTAGCCGGAGTGACGGTAAGCCTTCTTCTGTGCCAGCTTGTCGCCGGTTAGCACGACCTTCTCAGCGTTGACGATGATGACAAAGTCACCGTTGTCCATGTGAGCTGCGAATGTTGGCTTGTGCTTGCCGCGCAGAAGTACTGCTGCGTGAGACGCAAGGCGTCCCAGCACGATGTCCGTGGCGTCAATGACAAACCACTCGTGGCTCAGCTCGCTGGCCTTTGGCGAATAAGTACGCACGCTAAATTACCTCATAGTTTCGTTTGTGTGATTCCGCTTTGTAGAAAGCGGTTTCAAACCTGCCGGCAATGCCGGACCAAGGGCTAAGTCTAGGGGATTGATAGCCGCCTGGTCAAACAGAATTATCACTGGTTTCTCGCATCACGCGGTTTAAGATCGCTTGCTTGGCATACTCCGCTGGTTCGGGGTAGTCAATTGACTCCAAACTCAAGCCCTTGGCGTCGATTGTCTTGAATTTATTGGCACGTTTGCCTGTTTTTTGGACCGCGACAAGGTCTTGAACACTTAGACGTCCATCTGAAACCGCAATGATTGATCCCACCAGAGACCGAATCATGTTGTGGCAAAAAGCATCCGCGTGAATATCTATTGTTATCAGACCGTCATCTTGCCGTGAAACCTCAAAAACCGTAAGGTTCCGAATTGTACTGGCACCGACTCTGGGTCTGCAAAATGCGGCGAAGTCCTTCAGGCCGATTAGTTTCTTGGCGGCCGAGTTCATAATTTCCACATCGAGCATTCGCTTGTGAGTAAGGGTATAGCGGACCGTCATTGGGTCTTTTTTAAACTTCGGATCGGCAATTGTGTAGCGATAGCGTCTTCCGACGGCGCTGAATCTGGCATCGAAATCGGAAGTTATCTGGCTAATATCTAGAATAATCAGGTCCTCGGCGATGAGGGTGTTCAGCCTAAAGGCGTTCAATGGATCTCGCCCTATGCGAGAAAGTCGCTTCTGGGGAACATCCAGGTGACAAACTTGGTGCTTTGCATGGACGCCGGAATCGGTTCTGCCGGCAACGCGCATATCGAAATCGGTTTTACTTTTTCCAAAAACTTTTTCAAACATTTTGACCAAGTCGCCCTCAACGGTGCGAAGACCTGGCTGCTTTGCCCACCCAGCAAAGTCGGTTCCGTCATACGCAAGGTCTACCCGAAAGCGAACAAGCCCGCCAGAATCACTAGCGGGCTTGTTCATGTCAATCTTCTTCGTGGCTCTAAGCCTTAGGCTCTTCAGCCTCTTCGGCTGGAGCTTCGGTAACTTCTGCTGCCGAAGCCTCAGGAGCTTCCTCGGCTGGAGCTTCGGTAACTTCTGCTGCTGGAGCTTCAGTCGCTTCAGCATTCTCAACTTCGGCCACTGGGGCTTCAACAACTTCCTCAACAACCTCTTCAATAACTGGCTCAGCTACTGCGGTGGTTGCTACGTTGTTGACTGGCTTTGACTTAGAGGTCTTTGGCTTGGGCTGTACCTGCTCCAACACAAGCTCAATGACTGCCATAGGCGCGTTGTCGCCCTTACGGAAGCCAAGCTTGGTGATGCGGGTGTAACCGCCCTCACGGTCAGCAACTAGAGGTGCAATCTCCGTGAAGAGCTCGTGGACGATGTTCTTGTCCGTGATCTGTCTCATGACTCGACGTCTAGCCGCTAGGTCGCCGCGCTTTGCGAACGACACCAAGCGCTCGGCAACCGGGCGCAGGCGCTTGGCCTTGGTCTCGGTTGTGACGATTCGCTTGTGCATGAATAGTGAGGTGGCCATGTTACGAAGCATCAATCGCTCGTGAGCAGGTCCGCCTCCTAGGCGTGGTCCCTTAGTTGGTGTAGGCATTGGTTTCTCCTTGTATTTCTAAAGGTTAGATCTGGTCTTCATCGAAGCCGCCACCGAAGTAAGCGGAATCAAAACCCGGGACGGCGTCCTTGAACTTCAGCCCAAGCTCAGTGAGCTTGTCGCGTACTTCATCAACGGACTTGGAACCGAAGTTGCGAATGTTCATCAACTGGTCTTCGCTTAAAGCAATTAGCTCTAGTACGGTGTTGATTCCTTCGCGCTTAAGGCAGTTATAAGAACGAACCGTTAGGTCCAAGTCCTCAATTGGAGTGCTCAGTTCATTGGAAGCAGCGACCTCCACTGGTGCGGGTCCAATTTCAATTCCTTCGGCCTCATCGTTTAGTTCCTTGGCTAGACCAAACAACTCAACCAATGTAGAACCGGCGGAAGCAACTGCATCGCGTGGCTCAACTGACTGCTTAGTCTCCACGTCAACAATCAGCTTGTCAAAGTTAGTGAACTCACCGGCACGAGTCGCCTCGACGCGGTAGGAAACCTTCAGCACTGGGCTGTAGATGGAGTCAACTGGAATTACTCCTGCTTCAGCATCTGGGTTCCGGTTTTGAGATGCCTGAACATAGCCGCGGCCGCGCTCAATGATGAACTCGATCTCTAGCTTGCCCTTAGCGTTCAAGGTTGCAAGAACTAACTCTGGGTTGTGAACTTCAACACCGGCTGGGACCTGAATGTCCGCGGCCGTTACTGGACCAGCAGCACTCTTGGTCAAGTGAGCAACCACCGGAGCGTCATGCTCCGAGGAAACCACAAGGTTCTTGATGTTAAGAATTACCTCAACAACGTCCTCCTTAACACCCGCGATTGTTGAAAACTCGTGGCTGACGCCTTGGATGCGAATGTTTGTTACCGCTGCACCCGGAATCGAGCTGAGCAAAGTGCGTCGCATCGAGTTACCGAGGGTGTAGCCGAATCCCGGCTCAAGCGGATCCAAGATGAATCGTGAGCGGTTTGGTCCTAGAACTTCTTCGTGCAATGTGGGGCGCTGTGCAATTAGCACTATTGGTTCCTTTCATCTGAACATCCACTATTTGATGTTCGTCATGGAAACACGCAGGCGGGCACCTGTGTGCGTGAGGCGTTAGATTTTTTTAGTTATACGCGGCGACGCTTTGGTGGGCGGCAACCGTTGTGAGCCTGTGGGGTCACATCGCTAATTGAGCCAACCTCCAGGCCGGCGGCCTGCAGCGAACGAATTGCTGTCTCTCGTCCAGAGCCGGGGCCCTTTACGAAAACATCAACCTTGCGGATACCGTGCTCCTGAGCCTTGCGGGCAGCAGACTCAGCTGCCATCTGGGCTGCAAAAGGAGTTGACTTACGCGAACCCTTGAAGCCAACATCTCCAGAAGACGACCAGGAGATAACTGCTCCGGTTAGGTCGGTGATAGTGATGATGGTGTTGTTGAAGGTCGAGCGGATATGCGCCTGACCTACTGGAATGTTTTTCTTGTCCTTGCGACGAGGCTTGCGTGCTGCCGCGGATGCTTTAGGGGCTGCCATTTGATTTTCTCCTAGATCCTATGAGCCGCGACTAGCGGGCTGCCTTCTTCTTGCCTGCTACGGTGCGCTTTGGACCCTTGCGTGTTCTTGCATTGGTCTTGGTGCGCTGTCCGCGGACCGGAAGGCCCTTACGGTGACGAATTCCTTCGTATGAGCCGATCTCAACCTTGCGGCGAATGTCTGCTGCAACTTCACGGCGAAGGTCACCCTCAACCTTGAAGTTCTGATCAATGTTGTCGCGAAGTGCGATCAACTGATCATCAGTCAAGTCTTTAACTCTTATGTCTTCTGAGATGTTGGTGGCCGTCAGAATCTCGCGTGAACGAGTTGGGCCAATTCCATAGATGTAGGTAAGGGAAATCAACACTCGCTTATCGCGAGGGATGTCTACTCCGGAGATACGTGCCATTATTTTTCTTTCGTCTTTTTGAAGGTCTGGGACAGCTCCATCTCAACTTGGCAAGTTGAGCCCCGGCCTTCAAACCGAGGGTTAGCTTTCGCTTGGTGCTGGCTTTTACTATTTAGTTTTTAGCCGGGGCTTGTTAGCCTTGGCGCTGCTTGTGACGAGGGTTCTCGCAAATAACCATCACGTTTCCGTGACGACGAATAACCTTGCACTTATCGCAGATCTTCTTGACGCTTGGATTAACCTTCATGCTTTTTCTTTCTACTTGTAGCGGTAAATTATGCGGCCGCGAGTCAGATCGTATGTCGACAGCTCAACTATCACGCGGTCTCCGGGGAGAATGCGGATATAGTGCTGACGCATCTTTCCCGAGATGTGGGCTAAAACTAGGTGACCGTTTGTTAACTCCACCCGGAACATTGCGTTGGGTAGGGCTTCAACGACCGATCCCTCGATCTCGATAACGCCATCTTTGTTGGCCATGCACTCACTTAATCACTACTGGTTTAGCGTTACGAACGCGCAAAAACTCTTAAAAATCTCAAAGGTTTTCACGCAGAAACGCCAAGTCGCAATTCTAAGGGGTAATTGCCGCGAAAGCTAGTGGCTAATCCAAGAATACGGGGGTAATCCCAAAGGGCATTAAACCTTCGACACCGCCATCGACCGCGGTCAGGACCCAAATACCATCGTCGTGCACTGCAACGGAGTGCTCCCAGTGAGCACCGTCCGAATTGTCGCGCGTGGCGACACCCCACTCATCATCAAGAACAAAGGTGTCTTTATCGCCGAAGGTAATCATCGGTTCGATCGCGATACAGAGCCCAGGCTGCACCTTTGGCCCATCATCACGAACTCGATAATTGAATACAGCCGGGTCCTCATGCATAGATCTCCCGATACCGTGACCCACGTACTGCTCTAAAATCCCATAGGACCCTTTGGCAAGGACGTAATCTTGAACCGCGACTCCAACTTCATTTAGCTTCTTTGCAGTCGCCAAGGCGGCTATTCCGGCCCAGAGAGAACCCTCACACACATCCGATAGCCTCTGGCGCTTCAGAGCAAGCTCACCGGTGGCACCTGGCACCACCATAGAAAATGCGCTGTCACCGTTCCAGCCTTCTATTTCGGCTCCACAGTCAATCGAAACTAAATCCCCGGCTTCCAAAACAAGATTGGACGGTATTCCGTGGACCACGGTTGAATTCACGGACGCGCAGACGGTGTGAGAATACCCTGGCACCAGCTGAAAGTTTGGAATTCCGCCACCGGCGCGAATTGTCTTTTCCGCTATTTGATCAAGTTCAAGGGTTGTAACCCCGGGCTTGATGGCGGCTTTCACATTTGCAATGGCCTTGGCGGTGAGCAAGCCAGCTGTTCGCATTTTGCGAATTTGGTCCGGTGTTTTTAGCTCGTAGCTCTTACGCATCTTCACTTAGGCCGCGCGCATTCAAAACCTCGGAAATCCGAGCAGTGACGACATTGACTTCACCAAGCCCATCCACCTTTGCCACTAGCGAACGTGATGCGTAGACATCAATAAGAGGGGCAGTTTGCTCCTCGTAAATTGTCTGACGCTTACGAATGACCTCGGGGGTGTCATCGGTGCGACCCTGCTCTTTAGCTCTGTTTGCGAGCCTGGAAACCAGCTCTTCCCTGTCGGCCGTCAACTGAACAACTACGTCTAGTTGCGTGCCATTCTGGGCCAAAAACTCATCAAGCTTTTTGACCTGATCTAGAGTTCGTGGATACCCGTCTAGCAGGAAGCCATTCAAAACATCCGGCTGGGAAAGTCGATCTTTCACCAAAGCGTTGGTGAGGGTGTCCGGCACGTATTCGCCGCGGTCCATGTAGCCCTTAGCCCCAACACCGAGAGGAGTCTCTTCCGCAACGTTCCTTCGGAAGATGTCGCCCGTCGAAATTGCAGGTATTGAGTAACGAGTTGCAAGGAGTGCCGCCTGAGTCCCCTTGCCGGCGCCCGGAGGGCCGATCAAAAGGATCCCGATCACTTGAGGAGGCCCTCGTAGTTTCGCTGCTGCATCTGAGCACTGATTTGCTTCACAGTGTCCAGTCCAACACCAACGATGATCAGGATTGAAGTTCCTCCAAATGGGAAGTTTTGATTGGTTCCAATAGCAGTGAATGCAACCAACGGAATCAGCGCGATCAAACCTAGGTAGATAGCGCCCGGGAAAGTGATGCGGCTGATGACATACTGCAAGTATTCGGTGGTCGGACGACCAGCCCGAATACCAGGGATGAATCCGCCGTAGCGCTTCATGTTGTCGCTGATTTCCTCTGGGTTCAAGGTGATAGCAACGTAGAAGTAAGTGAACCCGACGATCAGCAAGAAGTACATTGCCATGTAAAGCGGGTTGTCGCCAGAGGTTAGGTAAGTAGAAATAAAGCGCACCCAAGGTGCCACTTGACCAGTTGTTGCATCCGGCTGGTTGAACTGAGCCAATAGTGCTGGCAAATAAAGCATTGAGGAAGCAAAGATAACCGGGATAACTCCAGCTGTGTTTACCTTCACTGGAATGTAGGTTGCCTGACCACCGTAGGCCTTGCGGCCAACCATGCGCTTGGCGTACTGAACTGGAATTCTTCGTTGCGACTGCTCAACAAGAACAACTAGTCCCACCACAAGGAAACCGACCGCCATAACCATGACGAAGATTTCGATGCTTCTGGTCTGAAGAATCTGAAGCAGGCTGGATGGGAAGGTCGAGGCGATTGAAGTGAAAATCAAAAGCGACATTCCGTTTCCAACACCGCGCTCGGTGATGAGCTCACCGATCCACATGATCAAACCGGTTCCAGCAGTCATTGTCATCACCATCAAGGTGATGGAAAGCGGTCCGGTATCAACCAGAATCGGAAGCGTACAGTCAGCTCCGAACAGTGCGCCCTGTCTTGCAACAGTAACCAAAGTGGTTGCCTGGAGTAGTCCAAGAGCGATTGTTAGGTAACGGGTGTACTGAGTAAGTTTTGCCTGGCCGGAAGGGCCTTCTTTGTGAAGGGTCTCGAAGCGAGGAATTACAACTCTAAGCAACTGGGTGATGATCGAAGCCGTAATGTACGGCATAATTCCCAGGGCGAAGATGGAAAGCTGCAGGAGCGCTCCACCGGAAAACAGGTTCACTAGTTCATACAGGCCAGAAGTCGACTGACTCTGATCAAGACATTGCTGAACATTCGAGTAATCAACGTTTGGGGCTGGAATGAACGAGCCCAATCGGAAGATCGCAATCATGCCGAGCGTGAACGCCAGCTTGTTGCGCAGATCCGGAGTACGGAATGCGCGAGCTATTGCACTAAACAAAAGTGAACCTACTCCCCTAGATGATTAGGCGTTGACGCTGCCGCCGGCAGCCTCAATCTTGGACTTTGCTGACTCGGAAACCTTGTCAACACTAATCTCTAGCTTAACCGACAGGTCACCCCCACCAAGAACCTTGACTGGCTTGTTCTTGCGAACAGCCCCCTTGGCCACTAGGTCCGAAATTGTCACAGCTCCACCCTTTGGATAAAGCTCAGTTAGCTTCTCAAGGTTTACTACCTGGTATTCCACCCGGAATGGGTTCTTGAATCCACGTAGCTTAGGTGTACGCATAACTAGGTTCACGCCACCACCCTCAAAGCCCAGACGAGTAGTTGTGCGAGCACCGGTACCCTTGGTACCTCTACCTGCAGTCTTACCCTTTGAACCCTCACCAAGACCCTTACGAGTCTTGTCCTTCTTGGCACCCTTTGCGGGGCGAAGGTGGTGAAGACGCAAGATCTGAGACTTCTCAATCTTTTCGGCTGGCTTCTTCTTCGACTTGGCAACCGCTGGCCTTGCAGCAGCAACAACCGGAGCCTTTTCGGCAACTGGCTTTGCAGCAGCTTTCGGTGCGGCGGCCTTGGCAGCTGGCTTTGCAGCAGCTTTCGGTGCAGCGGCCTTGGCAGCTGGCTTTGCAGCAGCTTTCGGTGCAGCGGCCTTGGCAGCTGGCTTTGCAGCAGCTTTCGGTGCAGCAGTCTTTGGCGCAGCAGCCTTAGTTGCTGGCTTTGCAGCAGCTGGCTTCTTTGCAGCCGGAGCCTTGGCAGCTGGCTTTGCAGCAGCTTTCGGTGCAGCGGCCTTGGCAGCTGGCTTTGCAGCAGCTTTCGGTGCAGCAGTCTTTGGTGCAGCAGCCTTAGTTGCTGGCTTTGCAGCAGCTGGCTTCTTTGCAGCCGGAGCCTTGGCAGCTGGCTTTGCAGCAGCTGGCTTCTTCTCGGCTGGCTTCTTCTCTTCAGCCATTTAGTCGATCTCCTCAACTTTAACGAGGTGGGCAACAGTGTTTACGAGGCCGCGGTTGGACTTAGTGTCCTCGCGTACAACGATGTCACCGATGCGCTTCAGTCCCAGGGTGCGAAGTGAATCGCGCTGGTTTTGCTTTCCACCGTTTGAACTTTTCAATTGGGTCACTTTGAGACGAGCAGCCATTAGACACCAGCCTTTTCAGTCTTTTCAGTCTTCGCTGGCAACAGACGTGCTGGCGCTACCTCGGCAAGAGTCTTACCACGACGTGCTGCCACGGCGGCTGGTTCCTCTAGCTGACGCAAAGCCTCGACGGTTGCATGAACAATATTTAGTGTGTTGGAAGATCCGAGCGACTTTGAAAGTACGTCGTGAACTCCGGCGCACTCCAGAACTGCACGAACTGGACCACCGGCGATAACACCGGTACCTTCGGACGCCGGGCGCAATAGAACAACGCCAGCTGCAGCCTCGCCCTGGACAGGGTGAGGAATTGTTGAGCCAGCACGTGGAACGCGGAAGAAGTTCTTCTTCGCATCCTCGACGCCCTTGGCAATCGCAGCTGGAACTTCTTTTGCCTTACCGTAACCAACGCCAACGGTTCCATCGCCATCTCCAACCACAACAAGTGCGGTGAAGGAGAAACGACGGCCACCCTTGACCACCTTGGAAACACGGTTGATTGTCACAACGCGCTCCAAGAACTGGCTCTTAGGCTCTTCACGCTCACGACGGTCGTTCTTTGGTCCACGATCACGTGAACCACGACGCTGCTCGCGCTCGTTCGGGTCGACAGTAGTTACTGGTGCCTCAGTGGTTACTGTGGCATCGGTAGCTGCTGGAGTCTCGGTAGTTGCGGTAGCTTCAGCCACTGGCACTTCCTTCTTTTCTTCGCTCAAAGCACTAGTCCTTCCTCGCGAGCCGCGGCAGCAACAGCTGCAACGCGACCTGCATAGCGGTTACCACCGCGGTCAAAGACCACTTCGGAAACGCCGGCCTTCTTGGCACGCTCAGCAATTAGCTTGCCTACCATTGTGGCCTTATCGGTCTTAGTGCCGGCTACTACGCGCATATCCGCTTCCATGGTTGAGGCTGAAGCGAGGGTCTGACCCACACCGTCATCAACCAGCTGGACGAATAAGTGACGTGCCGAGCGAGTGACAACTAGGCGAGGGCGCATTGCTGTGCCCTCAATCTTCTTACGCAGACGAACGTGACGACGGCCACGGGCGGCTGACTTTGACTTGCCTCTAGTTCCTAGAGCCATGATTACTTACCAGCCTTTCCGGCCTTGCGACGGACTCGCTCGCCTTCGTAACGAACTCCCTTGCCCTTATAAGGCTCAGGCTTACGAAGCTTGCGAATGTTAGCTGCCATCTCTCCGACAGCCTGCTTGTCTATTCCCGACACGATGATCTTGGTGTTTCCTTCGACTACCAGCGTGATGCCCTCCGGAGGAGTTACAAGCACTGGGTGGCTGAAGCCAAGAGACATTTCC
>Ga0222673_1000831_pt1 | contig 11869 bp, 20 predicted proteins | sample AntAcemetagen801_FD_179845 | JGI IMG/M metagenome (GOLD analysis project Ga0222673, IMG submission 179845) | Saline water microbial communities from Ace Lake, Antarctica - #801 | ecosystem: Environmental > Aquatic > Non-marine Saline and Alkaline > Saline | place: Antarctica: Ace Lake...
ACCATCTAATCTAAGAATAGCAACATTCTGTCCTTTGGGTGATATCGTTTTACTAATAGGTTCATCTATTATTTTGATAGCTTTAATAGCTTTCCCTGTATTTCTTTTTATAATCTCTTGTGACATAATTTATACTCTATTCATAAAACTTAATAATAATTCTTTCAGTCTACTCAATAGACTATTATATCTTGTAATCAATTTTTGTTTCTCTTTATCAGCTTTATCCATACTAGGTTTATGTTCTAATATAACTTTTCTAAACCATTCATAAGTAAATAAAGAACCTGGACATAAAGTAGCACTAAGTGCTCTATGAAACTTAACTTCGAAATCTTTATTATTTTTAATAAATCTTCTCAATGATTTAATTTGTGCATCATTAGGTAGTTCCATAGCGAAGTTCCCAGCCAAACATATACCTATATTACCTGATTTATTATGTCCTTTTGTATGGATACCTTCTTCGTCAAGACTTCTCGTCTGTGTGATTACACCATTAGTACCCATATAATGTGTGTATCCATGGTAGTATCCTAGTGTTGATTTCATTCCCCACTTCTCTCTATGAAAGCGATTGATAGAATAAAATTGTGCTGGTTGTGTTTCACGTGAAACTGCCGAATGGTGAAGGATTAAATATTTCTTATTCATATAACTCTATATTATTTACATTAATAATTGCATCTTCTTTATTTTCACTATCATATTCTAAAATAAGATTACCTTCCTTACTCCATAATTGAGTATTTCTCCTCATTGGGTCTCCACTTACTCCTTTACCAACAAGTTCTGTAGTATATATTACTTCTATTATTTTAGTTGTCATATTGTTCTAATATATTATTATAATAAACTCTATTCGTTTTAATTGATTCCTTTTTAATCTCGACTAGATTATCATACCAATCAAAACCTCTTACTCTTAATATTGTTACGTTGATGTGTGGATCGAATTTCTGATGGTGACTAAAGTGACAACTCCTACATACTGGTATCATATTTTCCCATTCATATCTTAGTCTTGCTGATGATGCTGTTGTAAAGAAATGGTGTAGACAATGTATTGGTTCTCCACATATTTCACATTTACTAAACTCTTTTCTACCTTTGGTTTGTAGAGCTTTATCAGCTTTGCTTTGGAGTTGTTTTAATGTAGGTAAATTACTTTTTTTCATTATTCTTTATAAAACCTTCTTTATTTATAGATATGGCTCTATTTTTTATATCGTTACTAAATCCAATTACGGGTGGAAATTCTTGTATATATAATTGGTCTAACATCATGTTAAACATATTATCACACATCTCTTGATAAGTTTCGTATCCTCCATCTAACCATAGCATTTGGTATACTTCATTAAAAATTTCATTTCTCTTTCGAAAATATTTAAAATACTTCTTCCACCACCATCCATTAATTACCATGACGGGACATACTGCCAATTTTTCTTTATCTGTTAGTTTCTTTTTAAGCATAAAATTCTAAATTCCTTCTTATATATTTTGATAAGCTAACACCCATATCTTTAGCAGCTTCTTCAAGTCTATCCCTCTCTTCTTCTGTAACTCTAATTGTTATACGTTTTGTTTTATTCATTATACTTTTGCTCTTCTCATTAATTCTCTACCCTTAGTCCTACACTCGGCATGAAAGTATGCTATCTGACCAGGAGCTACTCTCATATCTTTACCACATAATAAACATGGTGAATTGAATCTGAATACTCTGATTCCTTGTGCATCTCTTATTTGTTTGTTTCTTCCACCCTTTTTTTGTTCAACTAATTCAAACTTAGTTGTTACTGTGGATGTATAATTTACTAATCCCATAAATTCATAAAAAACTTACTTAATAATTTCAAACTCTTATCTAATTTCTTTCTTAATTTCTTCTCTTCTTTCATATATACATCTACATCCCAATCACATCCTCCCATTAATTCAGACTCCCTGTCATAATATTTAAAACCATCAATCATTTCATCTAACTTGTTATCCCACTTTTCTTCTGTTAAATTTGCTGGATATCCACAATGATTATCTCTTAAATCTTTAATACCATCTTTTAATACAGTAGCTATATAATAATCAAAATCCCATACATCTCTATCAGAGTAACCTCTCTTACCTCTTTGTATGAAGTATTTAATATCCATATAGAAATCTCTAAATGGCATAAACATAAATGTATATATATCATCCCATAGGTCTTCTAGTTTTTCTTTTATATTATCCATATTATCTTTTAGTTTGATTCCATTCTGTTCTATCAACAGAGTTATTAATTCTTTTAACTTTTACGTTTATTTTAGCTAATTCTACATCACAATCATCAAAGCATATATCTACATCTTGTCCAGCTTTCTTTACATACACAGCATCTGGTTTAAGCCCTAGCTTTTCTCCCCAAGTAGTAGCCCAATCTACACCAGAACCAGACCATAAAATCATATAATGACCTTGATCTTGAAACCATTTATATAATGCTATTGTATCATAGTTAGGAGTATCCAAAGGAAGCCCTGTTACTACACATGGTACTATAAGTGTATCGTCTATATCGAATCCAATTTTTAGTATTTTCATATTATTTAATTTCTGGTGAACTACTAGGAAATGCTTTGCGTTCGTCAGACCACGCCCCACAAGTACGACATTGGAATCTTCTAAATTTACTAACTCTTGTAATATTCCATCCTCTCCATTCTATATCAGTACTTCCACAAATTGGATTAGCACATCTAGCTCCTTTAAGAAACATATTCATATTCAATGGTGAGTCTTTCATAAATGGCATCAACTTCTCAAATACAGCCTCTAAGATAACTATATCCTGTTTGTTATACTTAACCATATGTTTAATAGCTTTAACATCACCATTGAAACAATCTATCCATAGGTTCTTGGGATTATCAGTCTTACCAATACCACACAAATGATGTGCTAGATAATCTAATTTATTAGAATTGAATCTAAAGTATTTCTTCGCCAGTTTACAGGTATCTAAACTCTTCATCTTTGGTAAAGGTTTTAACCCATGGAAACATAGTCTAGCATTAAACATCTTAACATCAAAAGCATCTCCAAAATGTGCTACCTGTGCATCTGCTTGCTCTATAACCTTTCTGAACTCCGATATAACATAGTAATCATCATGTATATCTTTCTTAAATCTCTTAGGATCATCTAGGATAGATATTGTATGTATCTTCTTTTCACCATACCATTTATATGCTACAGAATATAAATGTCTCTCTGTTGTGATATTATCTATTGGTATGAATTGCTTTATCAAGCCAAAAGTAAGTGTTTGATTATAAGAAGTTTCAATATCCCACATGAGAATTTTTACTGGATGTTTTTTCATAATTATTGTTTTGGTAATGTTAATGCTTTATCCAGAGACCAACCAGATACATAAATTCTTTTCCATAAGGTATCATATTTTAAACCTAAACTATCAGCCCATTCTTTAAACGTCATAGTTTTATCGTTAAAAGTTAATGATAATGATATACTTCTATTATCATTCTGTTCTTGTACAGTAGACCAAGTACAGTTTTCTTTACAATAATTACCATCATTATCCATTCTATCTAAAGTTGTTCCTTCTGGTCTTTCTCCCATATCTTCTAAGAAATTTTCAAACTTTAACCATCTATCACAAATTGTTATACCACGACCCATGTAATCTCTATATGAAACACTATTTTCGTTAAGACATCTTGTTTTCATACCTGACCAACTATAATGTGTTGGTGTAAAACACATTCCATGTGTGGTATTTGCTTTTCTAACATTATCTCTACATAAACAACCACAACTCTGTACATTATCAGAAGTTAAATGACTACCTCTTACAGTATTATTATTACCACATTCACATACACAATTCCAATACCAATTAGTTCCTCTTTTATCACTTAAACTAATAACAGTAAGTCTTCCAAATATTTTACCTGTCAAATCATTTTTGGGTTTATTATTTTTCATTATGTAAGAATCGTTCTAAATCTCCTAAATATACATATGTTGTTTTACAACTATCATCAACACATCCAACTGTTTGTCCCATCATCCATTCTTCAAATCTTTTAAACTGTTCTGGAGTCATAATATAATTCTCTACATCATACCATGTTACCCCTTGCATCTTATCTCCTTTCTTTATTGTGTATTCGGAGATTAATTCTTGTCTTTTATTTTTCATTTATCTTTTTTTTAAGATATTCATGGAGATACCCTTGAATATTAAATAATAATGCACATAAAGCATCTTCCATACCTTCTCTACTACCCAAACCTCTATGCTCTTTCCATACATCAAGGAAGTGTCTCCAACCTGATTTCATATAACAGTCAAGAGTCATTCCCTTTTGCCAGTTATCAGAATCACGAAGACCACCGTCAGATTGTGTACGGTGTTTTGTCATATAATCTCCAAATCTTTCAATTACAAGAGGTGAGATAAACCCTTCGTAATCGTTTTTACCTTCTTCAGAATCCCGCGTAGCTCCTGAATCGAAGGTTCTAATTTCTTTTTTAACCATAGGTCGATGCTGTGAGTGAGTTCTTACGAACAGCACTCATAATAGTTAATTATTAATATACTAAATTAAAATACTAAGAACTGGGTTCGGTGTTTTATGTGGTCATTTTATCTATAACCAATAGTTGCACAAAGGACTTCCTACCCATGTATCTTAAAGATAAGTTGGTTATGCTTATCTCGCAATTTCACTTTTTACGAAATACTCAACCGACTACCCAGTTCTCAATATTCTATTTTAAATGTACTGTATAGTATACTATGTCCACATCACCTGCTACCGCTTGGTTACAGTTATCACTAGCTTCAAAGTCTATGCGGTGTTGTTTAACTTTGGATCTGCCCAACTCTCTTGTCTGCAGACGCAAGTTGTGTATTAGCTAACCAAACGCAGTTTTATATCAAATGATTCGTATGATATTGACTCCACTAGCTTCGTGTCATGACTGGCGGTGAGAGAGCCGAAGCCCTCAGATGTTGTGGAGATAATATACTATATTATTGAAAACAAGATAATAGAGGTTTTCGTCTTAACCAAGTGAATGATATTGCCGAACGAGACTTTCGTCTACCTCTATTATTCTATTTTCAATATTGTATAATGTACTAAAATGTGGAGAATAATCCGCCTCGGTATCACCGATGAGTTCCCGAAATTCTTGTAGCATTTGCCTATATCGACACGCTTACAATTCTTGCTTTAGGGCTAACTATTCATAGAAATATATAATCCTATCGGTGGGTTATATACTCTACTATTCCACATTTCAATGTACTATAATACACTATAAGGGAAATACATTTGTTACTCCTGCAGGAAGTGAACAGTCTGGTTTTACATTCCCCTTGTAGTGTACTATCTATATTAACCCCTAAGGGTTGGAGGACTTTCACCTCCATGTTTTTCGTCTATCGCTTAGACCAACAGAATTTTGACCATTTCCAATGAATTGATCCTTGTGTGCTCAATAGCCACATTCCTGCTTCTATGTTATCTTCTACATCATATATATCCCAACCGTTTAACGCCATTTGTTCCTGCCAATAGTAGGAATTTAGTTGGAATAATCCAACATCTTCTCCCACGACAGCCTTTTTATTTAGTGCGTATGGTTTGAATCTACTTTCACAATGTATGATATCACGTGCAAGTTTCTCATTTACCTCGTACTCTTCCGAGTAAAGTGTGATGAGCTGACTTATCGATAAAGGTCTAACTTGTTGGTAATCTTCGTATAATACAAGACTTTTGTATTTTATAGTCTTAGAACCAACTATGTGTGGTATGGCTAGAATAAGTAATAGTAATCCTATCATTATTATAGCCCACCATCTGGGAAGTATATCACTTTCCATAATGCTATTGTATCATATTTTACGATAAATTGCAAGCAATTTACTTTTTCTTTTTTACTGGTGCTTTCTTCGGTGTCTTTGCAAGTCTGATTTTCTTTAGTTCCTCTGTAACTTTACCAAGGAAATTATCAGCTTCATCTGTTGACCCAACATTCATCACAGCAAATTGTTTAGGTGTTATTTTAAGTTTCTTTGCTATAAGAGCTAATGTAGAAAGCATTACCTGAACATTATTATCTGTCTTTTGAAAATCTTCTCTTAGTTCAAATATATCCTCACGTAATTCTCTAACTTCATCTTCACTCTCTTCTGCACAATCATCTGTCTCTTCAATTTCTTCATACAAGTCTTCAACATCTTCTTCTAATTCTTTTATTCTGTTTAAATAAAACATATTTTTATTTTTCTTTAATATCTTTTTTAATATCGACCATTTCTAAATCTGTTAAGTCAAACATCTTCCATTCTTCTTCGTAGACAAATGCCTTCAAGTTTCTTACTGTCCAACCAGTAGCTTCCAATACTTCCTTATAGAACTTCATCTGAATGTAATACTTGGTTAGCTTATTGTTTGGTAGTGCGTCATATGGTGCTGATGCTTTATGGTTACTACTTATATCTTCTGATTCTACATTAATCTTGAAGTCATGAATGTCACATATCTTCTTCTTCTCGTCAATAACTATCAACTGGTCAATCTGTCCACATTTAGATCCTTTAACATATGTTACAAATGCTTCTGTAACAACTGTATCTTTAATCTTAGCCAACTCTACAAAGTCTGTAACAATCTTCTTTAGAATAGGATGTTTTGGCATAGCTCTATCCTCATCATCTTTCTTATTTTCCCCTATAGTTTTAGCTGTATTCCTATGATTAAAATAATGTTCTAAAGCTTGGTGTATTGCTGAACCAAAGTCTGATGATACATTACCACCTGATTTCCACATATCTTGTATGTCTTGTGCAGGTACACCCCAACTCTTCTCACAATTCTTAGCGATACCATCAGCATCAAATTTCTTATAGAATGATGATGCAAATTTACTTCCAGATTCCAATCTTTTACCTTCATAGAAATACTTATGGTCTTCTGTCATTTCTACTTCTATATCTTCATTCCAAGATTTCATCTTTGTAGATGATACTACAGATTTTACAGTTTCATTTAATTCCTTCTCGGAGAATCTACTATGTAGTTCTTTAATATGATCTAAACCAACTTCTTTCATCTCATCTAAACTCTCACCCTCTAATTCAATTACAGGTTGTAAGTTACCATATTGACAAGTTGGAATAACTGCACCTATTTTATAAGATTTAATTTTCATTATTATTCAGCTACCTTAGCTTCTAACTCCTTGATTTTAGCATCTTTCTCTTGGTCTTTGTTAAGTGTCTTGAATTTCTTACTTACTACACCTTCATAAGTTTCCTCAAAGATATCTAAGTAAACTTCATCACCTTCAGCAAATGGTACTTCATCATGGAATACTAAACCATTAATATATACTTCTCCATATTGTTCTACTTGTACTCCTACTTTAAAGAACTTTTGTCCTTTAACTGTTACACATTCTGTACCATCTTTTTTAAGATTGGTTGCTGATACTTTATTTATTTTTACTTTTTCTACTGACATAATTTTTATATTTAATTAATAATTAATAATTTATTGTTATACTAGAGTATATCATATTGTCATACAAATTGCAAGCTAATATATAGTTCGAACACAACTTTAAAACTTTGTCAACTCATTAATAACTTCCTGAAATGTACCTCCAGATTCCATCAAGAAATCTATAGCACCAGAGCCTGAACGGTTGCAACCATGACAATAATACGAATTATCCTCTGGATAGATTGTCATAGAAGGATTTGTATCTCCATGCCAAGGACAAATGATATTCTTACTTCGACCAGTATTTCTAATACCAAGAATATCAAATATTGATATGTCTCTTAATGCTTGTAATTCTTCTGGTGTTGTCATATTATTTGTCGTTCCATAATTAATGAAATTAATTATTATTCCATAAGTCATTTTCTTCTTCTGTTAAATTCGGATTATCATATTCCTCAGAAAATCTACCCGTCTCTGGTACAAAATCAAAAGTTTGACATCCCATTCGACCTTTATTCTTAGCCACACATACATCTACTCCTTCATCTACTGGGTTAAGAAGTATAACACATTCTGGATCTTGTGATAAACTTGAACTACCTTTTAAGTCATCTAGGTTAGGTTTCCTTGATATCTCTGAACCAGCTTGTTCAATCTTTCTTATATGAGTTACAATAATCATAACTATATCTAATTCCTGTGCTACACCCTTTATCTCTTGTAGAGTATTAGCAATCTCTGCTTCACGATTACCAGATGTATGTCTAATTAAGTAATCTAAATGGTCTACTATAACAACCTGTATATCAAAGAATTTCTTAGCTTTCCTTATAGTATCTATAACATCATTCTTTTTAGGTACAGAGAAGTATAATGGTTTATCTACACAATCCTTTATAATACCATCCCAATCATCTCTTTCTAACTTTAAGAAGTCATCAGTTGTCTTGTTAAACATAACATTCATCATCCTATGCCCAACGTCATTAATACCTCTTTCAAATGGCATAACCAAAACAGGTTTGTCTTGTTTAATGAAATCATCGGCGACATTAAGAATAAATGAAGTGTTATGTGTTACAGTGAAGTTTTCTAATACATATAAACCATCACCATCTAATGTAAAACCAAAATATTCTCCGATACCTAATGGTTCAATTTCCAATCTATGTGTCATCCAATCTTTCTTAGAACAAAAGTTTGTTTGTTTTCTTTTAAGTTTTGTTGGTATTTTTGACAAATCGCCAAAAATAAATATCCTATTGTATTCACCCATAAAGTTAATAGATTTTATACCTTTATTAACTTTTTTAATTTTAACTCTAAAACCTAATGATCTCGCTAGAAAGACAATATCATTAGCTAATTTTGTATTCTTCTGAATTATTTCAAAATATTCACCCCATGTACCAACCTTACAACCTCCTAAATAACCATCAGAGTCAAGTAAACCAGCAAGAACTTCTAATCTATTACTATAGCTATTAATCTTATATTCATTAGGTATATGTTTATTGTCTATTAAATTATAATCTCTCAAATTATTAAGTACATAGTTACTTCCTTCTTTTCTAGTTTTATTTATAATATCCATTGTAACTGATTTGTTTTTTGGTTGCTTTCTAACTGTAACATCTAAATTTAAATTATGTGAATAATCAAAGATAAAATCTTTAATAACTTTATCCATACTTGTTATTTGTGGTTTACTTGAAGTTCCATCACCTAACCAAATCCCTAAAAAATAAGGATCTAATTTTATTTCCTGTTCCTTAAAATCAATATCTGTTTTCCAACCTCTATAATGTCTTCTTGTAACTGGTTTGATTTCTAAAAGTTCTTTAATAGTTTTCTCATGATACATTATTTTGGTTTGCATGTTTTTCTTATCCCAACCAACTCTTTTGATAGAAATTATATGACTTTCATTTACATCATAATATTCACCAGTATCACCCTCGTTAACTCTATACATTTCTTCTTTACCATTAGCTAAAGATAATATGTTTCTAGGGTTAGAATCCTGACCCATTAGTTTGTCTCCGACAACAACATCTTCAACATTTTTAATAGAACCGTCAAACATTAATAGTTTAGTACCTTTAGCATGACACTTGCCAGAACCAGTCTTACCAGATACAACTACTAACCAATCCTTTCGCATCTTAACATTTGGGAAGAACCTTGTCTCCATAAAGTTTAATGTCTTTTGTTGTAGCCCTTCTATAATATCCCCCAAACCTTTGAACTCATATTTATAAAATGGTCTAGCTTTCTTAACTAACTCTCTAAAATCTTCAGGTGTGTGTTCTTTGAAGTAATCATTAGCATCTTTAATCTCTTCTGGATATTGTATTTCAAAACTCTTGTCAACCCCTAGTCTATCTGCCATATTCTTAGATGCTTTCTTACCTGGCTTATCGTTATCATAGGCAATATATATCTTAGGAATGTTATCAATTAACTCTATCCAAACACCATAAGAATCTTTACCACTTGCTGGGGATACCACATTCTTAATTCCAGATTGCCAAATAGACATACAATCAAATTCACCTTCCGATATCATTACACCACCTTTCTTCTTACCAACATCAATACCTTCTTCGTTGTACAGCCATACTTCGCAACCCTTCTCTTGTGTATATTTTATAGTTTTAGGATTAAGAAGTCTGTATTTAATGTTAATACATTCTCCATTCTTAAATATAGGTATAGAGATAGCATCTTTATCCTTAGAATATCCTAGTTTAAAATGCTTAATAGTTTCATCAGTAAATCCCCTATCTATTTTTAGATAGTCCAAAGATATTTGATTGTTCTGTAAATCCTCAATAAATATATCAACTTTACTAGGATCTGGTTTAACGTAGGTAACGTTCAATTGTTGTCTCAAAGATTGTATTATATCTGTTGACATAATGATCGATAATATATTAATTGATAATTTTTGTAAAATTTAGTTCTCTTTTTAGTGAAGTAATTTATAGTGAAGTAAAATTCGTTTCACTTCATTTTAGTATAAAAAAAGGGGATGTTTTATTATCCCCCACCTATTTCTAGGATTTTGTTTGGAGGTTATTCATAGAAAGGAATGAATGTTGAAGTTACTCTTTCAACACCATCTCTTTTATTGCGATACATATTAACATCAATAATCCAGTATCCAACGTGGGCAGGTGTTCCAATCTTTTTCATAAAAGGTGTTTGGTTACATAAGCACCCAGAGTCGAAACAATGGATATTTCTGTAAAAAACATATATCGATTTATGGAAATGACCTTGGAATAACATCTTAGGTTTCTGTCCGCCAGAAATACTTTCGACATACTTCTGAATTTTATAGGATAGAGCATAAGCTGTTCCACCGCCAGGGTGTCGTAAACGAATTTTCAAGCCATTATCAAGGATAAGGTCTTGTTCGTCATAACCGATGAATTTGTAATGCTTGCTTCTTCTTGCAAGTTCTTCACCGATGTTTAAACCCATATTACCTTTGGATTTAAACCACCCACCGTGTGAGCTTTGAGCTTCAATAGCATAAACAGGTATTCTGAAACGGCTGAACTCCTGTGCAAAGAATTTCATTTGAGCTGAATAACCAATGTAATCCAACTCGTAAATATGACCTTCTCTACCAGACATTCCTTCAAGGGTATCCCCTGAACAAAGCCAAAATTCAATACCTTGGCGCTTACCGTCTTTAATCATCTTCCTTAATACATCAGGTCGGTAGTCTTTATGGCCCATATGGGCATCTGCAAAAACACCAAACTTGATATGCTTATCAGGGAAGTCAATCTTCTCAGGCATATATTTCTTTGTATTAACGCTTTTCAGTCCTTTAAGAACATTAGCCAACTCTTTTGTGGTCAGCTTTCGTTTCTGTAAAGCAAGGACTAATTCCATTTCCGCTTTGGTAACTTTTTTTATGGGTTTCTTTTTAATCGGTTTTTTTTCCATTCTCCCCTCCAATAAATCCAATTTTTCTTACTCGGATTTTCTTATAAGAGTAAACACCAGTATCATCATCATATTCATAAGATAAATTATAATCACATTCATCTTTATAATGACGAGCCAAAGCCATTTGCAGGCTGTGGGTTTCAATAGTCAATTTTGCTTGTTGTTCTATAAGAGCTTCAATGTAACTCTCATAGGCTTTAACAAACTCTTGTTTAGTTACTTTCATTTGAACCTCCTTATTTAGTTATGGGTTAAAAGGATATATCAATAATCTATAATCATATGTTATTATTGATACTTTCACGTCTAAGTGGTCTCCTTTGCTCTACCTTGATTATTGAGCTACTTAACACACTAAGGTGTCGGAA
>Ga0222673_1000832_pt1 | contig 11859 bp, 14 predicted proteins | sample AntAcemetagen801_FD_179845 | JGI IMG/M metagenome (GOLD analysis project Ga0222673, IMG submission 179845) | Saline water microbial communities from Ace Lake, Antarctica - #801 | ecosystem: Environmental > Aquatic > Non-marine Saline and Alkaline > Saline | place: Antarctica: Ace Lake...
TGGACAAACGTGTGGCTGTGTTGATGATACATGCCAAACATGGGTCGTATATTTAAGAGATTTAAACATATTTATAGGTCATGAAAAATAAACCAAAAATTTTACTGTGGGATGTTGAGAGTTCTTTTAACCAAGTGCTTACATTTGGTCTAAGAAAGCAATATATACCACACGAGAACATAACAACAGAAAGACATCTATACTGTATAGCCTACAAGTGGTATGGTGAATCTAAGATACACACGATATCTATATTGGATAATCCAAGTAGATTTAAGAAAGATATACATGATGATTACCATGTTGTGTCAGAGTTTCGTAAGGTAATTGAACAAGCTGATGCACAGGTGGCACACTATGGAGATATGTTTGATTCTAAAATGCTCAATGCTCGTCTAGTTTATCATGGTCTTAAACCATTACCTAAGATGAAGAGTTTTGATACTAAGAAACTAGCAAGTAGATACTTTAGGTTCAATAGTAATAAGTTAGACTATCTGGCACAACATTTGTGTGGAATAAGTAAGTTGGATAATCCAAAAGGACTGTGGATAGATTGTTTTAATGGCTCTATTAAAGCTATTAAACAAATGGTTAAGTACAACAAACAGGATATAGTTATCCTTGAAGCTTTGTTTAATAAGTTAATACCATTTATGAAAGACTACTCACTTAATATGAATATGTTTATGAAGGGGGCACGATGTAGTAATCCTACCTGTGGAAGTACTAATATTGAATGGAGAGGTTGGAACTATACTAGAGTGAATAAGTACCGAAGATGTCAATGTAGATCTTGTGGCAGTTGGAGTGATGAGAGAAAGTGTGTACCAAATAATCAGGTAGAAGTAAAATAATGAAAAAATATCAACCAACCTATCTTCCTTATGACGAAGATTATAATTCAGAAAAAGAAGAACCTTTATTTGAGACAGAAGACGAGGCTTGGAAGTATATACATAAAGAATATTGTCAGTGTAACAACAAGATAACTTTTAATAATGAAGATTATTGTATATCTTGTGAAGCTGAGTGGGATGTATATGTAGTAGAAATTAAATAATATGGATTACGAATTAGCAAGACAATTAAAAGATGGTGGTTTTCCAAGTAAATATCCAATAGTTTTACCAACAAAAGAGTATAAAACACATTCTTACCCAAAACTTGAAGAACTTATAGATGCTTGTGGTAGTCATTTTTCTAATTTAATATATGGTTATTTATCAGGAACTTTTAGAGCTTATGGATTTTCAGATTTAACAGAAGGTAGAGATGATGAGGTGTGTAGTGATTGGTGTAAAACACCAACAGAAGCAGTAGCAAGACTATGGTTAGTATTAAATAAATAAATTGTGTTTGCTTAGTAAACACACAAACATATGGAAAGAAAGACAGAATTTATTATCATTAGAGTAACCAAATCACTTAAAGATAGGTTGATTAAGGAGGCTATTAAAGCTGAATTAGGGTTCTCTAATTTTATAAGAAAAATATTAGATGAAAAGTAAAATAATAAACAATGATTGCTTAACAGCATTAAAAGAAATGGAAGATAACTCCATTGATAGTATTGTGAGTGACCCTCCGTATGGAATCTCTTTTATGGGTAAGAAATGGGACTATGATGTTCCAAAGGTAGAAGTATGGAAAGAATGTTTGAGAGTATTAAAACCAGGAGGACACGCTTTAATTGCTTGTGGAACTAGAACTCAACATAGAATGGCAGTTAATCTTGAAGATGCAGGATTTGAAATAAGAGATATTGTTGCTTGGGTTTATGGAAGTGGATTTCCGAAATCTCATAACATAGGAAAGTCAGTTGATAAATTACAGGGGAATGATAGGGAAGTGACTGGTAGATACACAGACCCAAGTGGTGCTGAATATAAACAAACTGGTCATAGAAAAAACTTTACTTCTGGAAACTCTGATAAAGTTAAAAATTGTAGTGATGATAGATTTATATTGACAAAAGGCACATCACCCTACGAAGGCTGGGGTACAGCTCTAAAGCCGAGCTTTGAAATTTGGTCATTGTGCCGAAAACCCTTGACAGCAGTTCTACCATTTGATATAATAGGTATAGATAATAATTTAATTAAATTTCTATGCCAACTATTAAATGTGAAATTTGTGGAAAAGACTTTAGAGTTAAACAGTCAAGAATTAAAAGGGGAGTTAGATTTTGCTCTTTTAAATGTCGTAATAAAGACTATTCAAAAGAAAGAAGAATTAAAAGAGGAGATGGATATATTCAAATCACAGGAAACGGAAAAAATGTTTTGGAACATCGTATCGTTATGGAGCAACATCTTGGAAGAAAATTACAAAAGACAGAACAAGTCCATCACATCAACCACAATCGTTCTGACAACAGAATTAAAAACCTTGAACTACTTGATATTGTCGAACACGCAAGAAAGTGTGCAAGACCAAAAGACCCAAACAAATGGTATGAAGCAAAATGTGAAAATTGTGGAAGAACTTTCAAGCGTCGTATGTGCGACCTTAGAAAACATCCTAATAGCTTTTGCTCCAGAGAATGCTATCGCACAAGCGATTTTATTATCAAACAAGGAAAAAGAAATAACACGAGGAAAAGAAACAACAAAGGTAGGTTTATCAGAGAAAGTTAATATGGAACTATGGACTCTATGTAGAAAACCTTTAGAAGAAAAAACAATAGCCAGTAATGTATTAAAATATGGAACAGGTGGAATAAATATAGACCAATGCCGAGTAAAAGGAAATTATAAATGGAGAGCAAGTGATAGTAAAATTAAAGGAGATATTTTCAAAGAAGGTAGTTTTGGAGAAAAGAGTAGTATAGGTCGTTTCCCTGCTAACTTAATCCACGATGGAAGTGATGAAGTGGTAGAGGGGTTTCCTGAGACACATAAGGCTGGTAATAAAAAATTAAGTCCAATAACATCAGGTAAATCTATATTTGGAATTGGAGATAAAGGTAAAAGAAATCCTAAAATACCAGGAGATAATGGTGGCTCTGCCTCACGCTTCTTCTATTGTGCTAAAGCAAGTAAGAGTGAAAGGAATAAAGGATTAGAGGGGTTTGAGGAGAAGTTAGGTGGGAGTTTAGAAGGTGGGGATGATAAAAGAAATGGACAACCACAAATGAAGATGACTAAAAACAATCACCCAACAGTTAAACCAATAAAACTAATGCAATACCTATGCAGACTAATAACCCCCAAAGGTGGAACTATCCTAGACCTTTATGTAGGAAGTGGCTCAACAGGAATAGGAGCTAAACTAGAAGACTTTAACTTTATAGGAATAGAACGAGAAAAAGAATATTGCACGATAGCCGAAGCAAGAATTAAGGCTTGGAAAAAAGATTTGACTTTATTCGATAATGAAAAGAACTAAACTTAAAAGAAAATCTCGTACGGAAATGGCTATCATTAAAGAGAAATTAATGAAGATAGCTAAAGAGTATATTAAACTTAGAGATGGTAATGCTTGCTGGACTTGTGAAGCAAAAGGGTTAAAAGGTTCTAACTTTCATGGTGGGCACTTTATACCTGATGCTAGTGGTGGTATAGCTTTAAGATACCACGAGGACAATATACATCCACAATGTTTTAGATGTAATATGCACTTAGGTGGTAATGGGGCAGAATACTACAGAAAGATGGTTAAAGAATATGGGCAGGAATTTGTTGATGAACTCTTTAGAATAAAGAATCAAGTCATAGAGAAGTGGTCTAAACAAGATCATCTTGATATGATAGAATATTATAAGTATAAGATAAATAAACTACAAGATGAAAGAACCAATTAAAGATTATGTACAAGAAAAATACCCTAAAGGACATGTGTCACAATGGTTTGGTGAGAATCCTAAACTATATGCGTTCCTTGGTTTAAAAGGACATAATGGCATAGATATAGTTGCACCTTATGGTACTCCTATTTTGGCTACATCTACCCAAACTATTGTTGAGGTTAAGGATAATCCAAGTGGATATGGTAAACACATAAGAGCTATAGATGATACATATGAATATACCTACGGTCACTTATCAGAGATAAGTGTTGAAGTCGGTGATGAAGCTAAGGTTGGTTATGAGATAGGTAAGATGGGTAATAGTGGTTTTGTTGTATCAGGTGCGACACCTTTCTGGGAATACAATCCTTATGCTGGAACACATTTACATTTTGGAGTGAGAGAGATAGGAGGAACTGATAACTGGTCAATCTATGGAGATTATAAGGTTTACATAGATAATTATCCAGGATTTTATAAAGGAGCAATAGACCCAGAACCATTATTTGCTTTAGGAGATGTAGATAAAAAGAAACATCTAATGCTTACTATAATAAGTCTATCTAACCAAGTAATATCATTATTAAAAAAGATTATTAAGAAAAAACAAAATGTCTAAGGAAGTATTAACAAAAGATATAGATAAAATCATTAAAGCTATTAGTCTTATTAATGACCCAATAAGAAAGACATTATCACCCAGAGGTTCTAATGTTCTAATTCAGAATGAAGATGGTTCTGTAAGAACAACTAATGATGGTGATGTTATTCGTAAGTCTATTCAATCAGAAGATGGATTAACATCTGCTGTTATAAGAATTATTAAGGATTCAGCTGATAGAACCCACCATGAAGTAGGTGATGCAAGAAGTTCTACTATAGCATTATCTTCTATGTTAGGTATAGAAGTATTAAGATTAATAGATAGTGGGCACAATCATAGAGATATAGAAAGAGAGTTTAAATTATTTAGAGATAAGTATTTAAGTGCTATTAGAAAATTAAGGACACCATATAAAAAAGATGATTTATTTCATGTGGCTAAAATCTCTGCTAATAATGACGAAGAGGTGGCTAAAAATACTATAGAAGCTATTGATGTTATTGGAGAACATGGTATGGCTTTTATAGATATGAATAGAAAAGGTAACGAAACTATTGTAGAGAAAGAATTAGGATTTAGTATTTCAGGTGGAATACAATACAAAGAATTACTACTTGACCCAAATATATTTAGTGTAATATATGGTGATGTACCAGTTCTTATTACAGATAAGAAATTATACTATAGGGATGAAGCTGAATCTATTATAGCTGTTGTTAAAGAAGCTGGTTATGGTTCAGTTATCATTGTGGCAAGAGAATTTATTAAAGGTAGTGATGCTGTTAACTCATTTGTAGAGAATCATGTAGATGGTAATATGAAAGTTTGTATGATTTCAGACCCTAATGTAACTGATACAGAGAATGAAACACTATATGACTTAGCTTCCTATATGGACGGAAAGGTTATAACAGAGAGGGCTGGCGACTTAGTTAATGATATTACTATTAAAGACTTTGCAATAGCAAAGAAAGTATATCAAGATACTAATAAGACACTACTCACCCCTATTAAAAGCCATAAAGACTTAAAGAGTAGAATTAAATCTCTTAAAGATGCATTAAAGAAAGATAAAACTGATAAGATTGAAAAGAGATTAGCTTCACTTACTACAGGTAATGTAAATATAATAGTAGGTGGCTCGACAGTACATGAAATTGAAGAAAGAATAGATAGATACAAAGATGCTATCAATGCTACAAGGAAAGCTATGACAGATGGTTTTGTAGTAGGTGGTGGAGTAACGATGCTTAAAGCATACAAACCATCAATGATAGATCCTGAATATCAATATGTATTGAAAAAGTATTCAGAAACAATTATAAGGCAGATAGCAGAAAACTGTAATAAACATACAGATACTGTGGTCGAAACAGTCAAAGAAAATAAGAACAAATACTTTGGCTATAATGCCTTAACAGATACATACGAAGACTTATTAAAAGCAGGTGTGCTTGAACCATTAAAAGCTGTAGAAATGATAGTAGAGAACTCTATATCAACAGCTATTACATTGGCAAGTATCGCCACATTTATAATTAATATAAAAGAAAAAGATGACAAAAAATAAAGAAGAAGTTAAAGACGGGAACAAAGACGAGGTTGCAACAGGAACTGATGAAGTTGCCACACAACCCAAAGAGAACCCTATTATGAAGAAGATTTCAGAAGAAATCCAAAAGATTCTTCAAGATAGTGGTTTAGCAATACAACCTACTCTAGCAATTAGTGCTAATGGTATTATGCCACAAGTACAGTTAGTAGAGTTACCTAAAGAACCAACAGACCCTAAACAAGATGATAAATAAATCGTTTCAAGACATCACAAAGTATAAGTTAATCTATGATAACGTTCTTATCAAAGCTATTGATATATCCTCTGTAAAGGGGGTTATCCGTGGTAAGAGAACAGAAGATAAACCTATTGTTGGTGAGGTTGTATCAGTAGGTTCTGGTAGGATACTTGATACTGGTGGTATGAAAGAGATGGAGATTAAGGTGGGCGACATAGTACTCTTTAATCAGTACATGACTATCCAATATAATCTTAATAAGGAGAATTTCTATTTATTAAGAGAGGAGGATATTGTGGGATACTTAAGATAATATGAATTACAATAAAGGACATCATGATGATATATGGGGATTCGTTATTTGTCAGGATTTAGTAAAACTTCTTTGTGATGGAGGTTATCCTTTTAAGGAGGTTACTAATGAAGACGGAAAAGACTATTCTCTTAAACCAAATGTTGTTGGTAATGGATTTATTAAACATGAGGATGTTACATTAGATGTGTTGATTAAAAATTGTGGAGATAAGTTCGGTAAGATATTAAGAAATAAAGATGGTTTGTATATTGTGGAAGATAATTACAGTCATACACATAACCATTGTGGATATGTTAAACATAAAGAAACTGCAGTCGCACTATTTTGGTTGACATTAAGATAATAATATGAAACAATTAGAAAGAAGATTTAATATAATAACTAGGGATAATCCTAACTTATCATCTATGGTATGTTTCTTTAGAACAGTTGGTGGGAGCTTTTATTCAAGGAAAGTTATAAGAGATTCCTTTAATCAATTTGTAGACAAAGATGACTATAGGCAAGATGAAAAAGACGAAATCTTGAGTTACTTGTTTGGCTTAAAATAAGGCTATTTTAGGGTATAGAAAAAGTAAAAATCGTTTCTAAGCGATTTAAACGAATAAAAGGACACTATATACTAGTGCCCTTTTTATATTGCCTTAGAATCTATTTTGGTATGTAACTAGAAGAGAAATCTTTGACTACATTCTCATCTCTAAGTATAGTTCTTAGACCTTTTTTCTGTTGCCATTCATTCATACTTTCTTGTATATCCACATCAATAGGTTGTATCTTCATACCAACACTCTTCAATAATTCTTGTGCCAGAGTTCTTCTTTGTGTATCTTTTTGTTCCTTAGTCAATGCTTTATATAGTCCAGAAGTTACCCTCTCATTCTTAGAGTTATAGCCAGCAGGAATCTGATCTGCAATAGGTGGCGGTGCCATCATCTTAAACAAATGTCTTGATATTTCTGCTAATTGTTTTTCTACTGTATCAGAGTCTTTCCATATCTTATTACCAGAGAAGTCTTGATTTTTAGATAATTCCTTAAGTACATTGAAGAATGGATTTTTACTAGCAACTGACATAACAAGACTTTCTTTTACACCAGTTTCTCTTGATATACTTCTATCAACAAATTGTCCAGAAAGTAAATCACCAAAAGGTAGTATGTAAGTTAAATCAAAGAAAGCAGATCTTCCCTCACTGTCTTTAATGGGTAACTTAACAAAGAACCCATCTTTAATCCATTGTGGTTCACTAGCTTTCTCTCTCATTGTTTCATCATAATCTGATTGTTCTTCAATAGCATTTCTTATCTTACCTATAACAGATATTCTAGCTGGATGTTTAAGAGCTGTCTCAATTACAAGTGGTGTAGCTTTCAAAGGGAATGTAACAAATGGTACACCCCAAGTAGCTGTCCTCATTTTTCTTACAAAAGGAGTAACCTCTGCATAATTAAAGGTAGCAGATTGTGCCAACTTCCATGCTTCTTCTGGTTTAAATCCTTTCTTTAATTGGTGACTAAATGCTGCTAATTTGGCAAAACTTTCTTCTCCTTGGTATACTCTAGCAAATTTTCCTTTAATATTATCTATAACTTTCTTTGCTTTATTAGTACTGGGGACATCCATAATACTGTAGATTTCATTAGCCGCCATTGAATCAGCTCTATAACCTAATGGTCTGGCTAAATCAGTAAGTTTACCACCACCGTCTTTCATTTCCTTTAGTACTTTAAAGTATTCTGGACTACCAGGAATTATACCTAATTTCCAATAGTTAAGTGTTAAGTTAGATAAAAGGTTTCTAACCATAGCCGCTGGACTAAGAATAACTTTAGCAAACTTAAACTCACCCATAACTCTTTCACCCATAGTCTTCTCTACAGGAGATGTCATTTCTGGGAGTATATTTTTAGCGATATAATCTGGTACATATTTACCTGATAACTGCCCTACTTTATTAACTGCAATCTCTTCAAGTATATCTTCTTTAGCAAATTTAATATCTGATATTTGTTTTTCAAGATCAATAAATAAATTATTTAAACTCTTCTTATCTATATTAGATAGCTTCTCTGCTTTAGGTATAATCCTAGCTACTTGTTTTCTCATAGCAAGTATCTTAGACATATTACCTGTAATTTTAGTTGCTTTAATCTCTTCCTTTCCTTTTTTAAAAGGTTCTTTTATAAATTTAATTAAACCATCTTTAGTGAAATTATGTTCTTGTAATACCCCCTCTATATCTAGTTTATCTAATTTAATATCTGTTGCTTTAGACAAATCTCCTACCCTTAATTCTTTCTCCATTGTTCTCCCTAACATCTGTAATTGATCAGGTAGTTTTGCCGCACCATGTATAACTGCTTTAGGACTAATTTCTTTTAGACCAACAGCACCCTCACTAAAGAATTTACTTAATTCAGTAGAAGTCATACCCTTAAGTTTACTTATTTCCTTTTCTATGCCAGTAATCTCTGACATTAACTTTTTATCTTCTTTAAAGGTAGTCTTTAATTCTTTAAGTAATGGTTTTAAATCTTCATTAGCCTTGCCCAGATTAGTACGTAAATCAGTAATTTTACCAAAATTTGTATTAAGCCTAGCGGTGTCTGGTAGTTTAGTAAAACCAGGCATCTCTTTAGTTGTTGCATATAAATCGTTTACTTTTTTAAATAGTTTTGCATTCTCAATATCTTTTCTCATCTCTATCATTGTTCTACCTAGAACATAACCAGGATTCTCTACTCTACCTAATGCTTCAATACCTTCTTTTGTTAAGGTATCACTTCTTGCTTTAGTACCTTTAATAGATGGTTTCCCTAATCCAAAAGGTTTCTTTTGTGCATCTATATATTTCTGATAATATTGGTGCATATATTCACCAAGATTCTCTGTGTATCTATCTTTACTTAGAACTCCTAAATCTACAAGTTCTTTACCCATATTATCAATGTTATCATAGACAGCTTTCACTTTCTCAAATGATGTTTGGTCAAGTTCTCTTTGTATATCCGAAAGAGGTTTTCTTATTAAACGACTAGTAGTATTTTCAGCAAATATAGTTTCTGCTAATTTACCATTTAAATCTTTATCAAGTTTGGATAATCCTCTCATCATATCTCTCGTAGCAACAGTTTCAATACCAATATTACGTGTCATTCTCTGCCATGTTTCTTTGAATATATTATCTGCCCCATACATAAATGATAACTTCTCTGCTACATATCTACCAGCAATATTACCACCCTGTAATTCTTGAAACTTCTTTACTTTACCCCCCGATTCTACGGTTCTTTCTACCATCTTACCAAAAGCAGCTTCTTTACTAAACTTAGCAATCCTAACAAGACCAGGAACTTTCTTAGCAAGAGTATATGGAGCTATGTAAGTTAGTGGGTCAGTTGCTATATCTAAAGCAATACCTCCTATCGCCCCGACAAGACCATACTGTCCCAAAGCATCATCATCTGCAAAGGATTCTCTATTCTTTACTCCCTCTACAAATCCCTTACCTTTAAGAGTTCCGACTACACCGTAAGATACTGTATTAAGTACATCAAAGATGTCACTAATAAATCCACCAGAGAAAATCTTTTTATATTCTTCCCCACTATTATCTTGTACAACTTTATTAGCTTTGTCCTCTAAACCGTTTTGAACAGCTACACTATATAAACCATCAGATGTATCTAAACTAGGAGATTTGAGACCGTATTGAATATACAAGTCATCTCTCTCCTTTTGTAGTTCTGCTAGATCCTCGTTTTCAGCATAAAAATCCTTTTTGAATTCATCCTTCATCTTATCAGCATCGTTTTTTAACTGAATTAGGTCTTCGAAATTATCCATATATTAAATATTCTTTTATACTTCACCGAATAAACTACTGTAAATGTCTTCACCTGTTTTTAATTCATCTCTTTCTTTTTCTTTGCTAGGTATATTTAAACCTTTACTAAAATCAGCTGTAGATAAATCTAAACCTGTTGTATCTTGTCTTGGTTTAAAACCTGGTAATGACCTAATTGGAGAATCAAAAGCTAAATCAGGTAAGTTAGATAATACTTGTTCATATATACTTTGAGCATTAGAAGTATCATTCATTTGTTTATTAATAGAATCTTTCATTTGTTGCTCTAATAATAAAGCTGAACCCATTATTTTATTTCTTTGTTCTAAGCTGACCTTACCACCAAAAATCTCTGTCAATTCAAAAATTGCTTTCTTAGCCGCTTGTACAGCAGTTTTACCATTCTCTAATTCACTGGATACTACTGCATTAGCATACATATCAAACTGATTTGATTCATCTTCTCCTTGTAAGTCAGATATTTGTGATTTCAACTTTTGTTTCTTTAATGTTGTCATCTCTGAATTAGCTATTCTTTTAGATAAACTTTCATAAGTTTCTCCTGGATTTAAACTAATACCAGCATCAGTTGCCATACCTAACATATTGTTTTGTTTTGTTGACTCTATTTGGTCTCTTTGTAGTGTTAGATTCTGTCTAAATTGGTCAGCAGCCCTATCCTCTGCTCTAACTTGTAGACCTAAACCAGCTACTTGTAACATATTACTAAATGATTGTTGTGTAGCTTGTTGATTAAACTGTAACTCTTGTATTTTTAATTGTGAAATTTGTGAAGCAAATTGTAGATTGTTACTCATTAGAGCATCTTGTTCCATTCTTTCATACTCTTTAACTTTCTTATCTGTATCTTGATTTAGTTGTCTTAGTGCGGCAGAATTTACACCAAAACCTCTTTGTGCTTCTCTGGCAGAAGTAAGTGCTGTAGCCCCTGCTTCTTTTATATCAGTTATTTTTTCACCAAATCGTGATTCTATTCTAGATGCACCAAACTCTTGAGCTTTAGCAGTAGATTCCTGTGCACTTTTAATAGCATCTTCAACACCAGTATTACCTGATGATACTATATCAGTCATACCAAGAAGTCTACTTTGTAATTCAGACATAAAATCTGTATTATTAGTAGTATCTGGTGTGTCTTTTTTATTAGCAAATGAAGCCATTCTTGCATCATTGTCTACTTTTATTTGGTCTAGTTGTTTTTGTGTTAATAATTCTGCCATGTTATTTATTTATTATTAAAATTTAATCCGAAAATCTTGAAGTTCTTAACTTCAGGAGTTTTAGCGGATGGTATAATCCTCTTTACTTTTGATAATGTTTTTGTTGCTTCATTCTCATGTAGTGTCATCTCATCGAATAGTCTTAAGTTTCTAAATACAATAGAAGCTGCTTTGTGAGCTATAGGATAAATCATTTGGTCATATGAGCCAGAATAGTAAGGAACGTCTGTTGTTGCCCCATAAGCGAATACATCATCACCTGAAC
>Ga0222673_1000841_pt1 | contig 11764 bp, 18 predicted proteins | sample AntAcemetagen801_FD_179845 | JGI IMG/M metagenome (GOLD analysis project Ga0222673, IMG submission 179845) | Saline water microbial communities from Ace Lake, Antarctica - #801 | ecosystem: Environmental > Aquatic > Non-marine Saline and Alkaline > Saline | place: Antarctica: Ace Lake...
TCCGCTTATCACTGTAAAAAGTGCCTCGATTAAATAGCCAGAATGTCCACCCCTTTAGGATCGAAAGTAGAGTATTCAATAGCGTTTTCTGCTTTCTCATAGTATTCACGTTTTCTCTGTTCTTCTGGAAATGAATAATGACAGCCAAGCCCGAATGCTTTATTATGTTCACTTAGTCTTTTCCGGTACTGCTCATGACGTTTAGAGAGCCGCTCATAGCCTCCAATGTTTCTATAGTGGAATAATGTAAGATTCTTATTTGAAGGTCTTACGCGGCCTACTGGGCTGCATGTGTGGCATCCATAGCCGTAATTGATGCTTATCTTTGGGCTAAAAATTATCTTCTTGCAATAGTTGCCCGAAAAGATACCCGTTTGGATCTCAAGATAGTCGTATTGTGGCATCTCATTGCTGAATATATCCCAGCCGATAGTATTGAAGATCGTGGCCGTGTCATTGGCTAGTATCTCTTTCAAATTAGGGTGCCATAATATCTCGTCTGAATCGCAGACTATTACATACTTTGCACGGCTTAACCGATAGCATTCATTCTTGACTTTCAAGTACTCCTTATCGTCCAGCACGCCCTTAACTCCAAAGCTCTTGACAATGCAGCCCATTTCCTCAGCTATCCCTCTAGTGCCGTCATCGCTGTAATTGTCTAGGATAGTAATCTGTTCACAATACTGCTGATAATGCGCTATCGTTAGGTCGATTGTTTCGGCCTCATTCCAAGCTACAATATATGCTTCGCAGATCATGGCTTCATCCAGAATGCATCGCCCCAGAAAGTATTTCCACAAAGCTGCTTCTCCTTAAATACAAACCCCTTATCCTTCATGAACTGATTTAGCTCTGGGAATAACGGACAGCCCTTGTATAGTTCACGCTCATTGATCTCCAAATACGCAAACTTTATCTGATCCAAAACTGGACCCATCCCTTTGAGTGCCATCAGCTCTGCACCTTGCAGGTCAATATTCAGGAAGTCCAGCCCGCTCCAATCGTAATCCATGCAATCTATCCTTCGCATTTCCATCATTACCTTATCAACAAACTTCACTTCGGGATGAACCTGAGCATGAGTGCCGAACTTTAAAAGGGATGATGACTGTCCTCCGTTGTTCGCTATGTTGAATCCCACGTGCTTACCTTCCACATCACCTATACAAGCATGCACCGCTTCCTGATTTGGATATCTGCCGAGGTGCTGCTTCAACCTGTCATAGATATTAGGTATCGCCTCTATCCAGACCACCCTATCCACTTTTAAATTGTGGTAGGTGTTTGCCTCTTGTCCTTCGCTCGCTCCTATGTGAAGCACGCCCGTAGGCTGAAAGCGGTATTTCTTAGATAGTTCAATTATATCAATCAACATAATAATAGAATCCTGCGTTTTCCTCTGCTTGTTCTGGTAGTTTAATTGCTTTGCCTTTGGTGAACTCATCAACTGCTTTCTTCACTCCGTAGAGTGCGTTATAATCATGGCCTGCCATAATCCCCCCTGCCTTTAGTTTAGGTGTCCATGCTATTAAATCCCTCATGGCTCCCTCGTAGCTGTGGTTTGCATCTATGTAAACAAATCCTAGTGATTTATCCGGCACCTGAGCAGCCATTGCCACGCTATCACCCCTTAATATGACTGCATTTTTACCCTTCATCCGTTCCCTCACTTCTCTAAGGTTCTTATCATGCCAAGTTTGCGACTGGCTCGCGTCCCCTGCCTGCCCTGGGATTGTTGCCCACATATCGACTAGGTAAAGTTTCTTGAATCCCCAGCCCATAAACTCGGTAGAGCTTCGCCCCTCAGCTACTCCTATCTCAGCCCCTGCGTATAGCAATCCTTTTTGCTTTAGGAATGTTCCGAAATCGTGTATTGATAGCGGGTTAGTTATTTTTACAATTCTCTTTCTTACCATATCCAATTATCTACGTTAAAATCCTCTATTCGATCCTGATATACATAAGCCGAATTTTCAAAGGTTCCATTTAATTTAAGGAAGCCAGAAAACTTGGTCATGCCTGCTGTACCGTCTGGATTAACTCCAATATCCGATAAGTTGTCTATTTGCTTAACACATCCTGGAACAAACATATAGGTCTTTAGATTTGGTTGAAGGTAGATAAAAGACCAATCAATACCGATACTAAAGTGCATACAATCATGGAGCTGCTTTAACACCTTCTCAATGCTATTGACATTTACTACATAGGCATAAGTGCAGAAAGCTCCGTAGGTTCTTATTATATGCTTATCGTTGGTCGGCTCCATGTCCCTGCCAAGATTGCACTTACATTGCCTCAACTCGTGATTATGCCTTTCAGCGTGCCACCATGTCGGCTTATGGTGTACTGTCCCACCTAGCCAGAACACGTCCCAGTCATTGTTATCCATCCACTCGCTGATGTAATTAGCCCTATCCTGGAAGTCATCACAAAAGTGAAGATCATCCTCCATTACAAAGGCGTGCTTTCCTTTTTCCAAAGCCGTCTCCATCACGCTCATCTGTGACAACATACAGCCTATTGCGCCCGGCGTTCTATTCTGCATCACTCTTGTCTTTCTAGGATCAACGTCTACCTCATGCGGCAATAGTCCGGCTACTCGCTCGGCTTCAATGCCTGCCTTATAGAGTTGGCCTTGCATATGGACCAGCCTATCCTTCCTATGGTCTAAATTGACAAATGCTTTGTAACTACTCAACATGCTTTTTTCTTATCATTAGTTGATAATCATTGATAATAATATCCAGTTTCGGACGCCTTCCTTTGATGAACTTATTAACGCCCTTCTTAGTAGACGCCCAGCCGTAATCATCGAACAACATATGGCCCCCCTCAGCTAATACCTTCCAGCATAACTCAGCGTCCTCATAAACTGCTCCTTCTCTGTGATCTCCGTCAATGTAGATGAAGTCAAACCTCAGCGCGTGCATATCAGGCAGGGCTTCTCTGGATGTCATTCTTTTAAGCTCTACGGGCTTTCCTTTGGTGTTTCTTATGAATCTATCATATTGACCTTTGAACTGCTTAAAATCGCTGTTCATCTTCTGGGCTTCCTCGTCTAGTTCTTCTACTAGGTATTCATCAGCCAAAGGATCAACACAGACCACCCGCCCGCCTTCATTCAATAGGAAGTCGCAAATATGGCAAGTAGTCAATCCTTCGAACGATCCTATCTCTAAAGCTAGGTCGAACTTCATGCCTTTGGTGTTCTTGATGAACTCACTATTCCAGTATTCTGTAAATTCCTGCATGATGTATAGATTTTCTCTAATTGAATCGTCTATTTTGGCTCGCTTAAATCCGTCATCGTAACGGTAGATCATATAGTCGTATTTAGTCACAAGCTCAGTGATCTTCTCTCCTGTAGGCTGGTGTCCTGTCTCTATCTGGATAAACTTGATCCGCTTCGCTTTTAGGTGTTCCTCCGCTCCTTGTAATACCAGTAACTCCGCACCCTCCACATCTATCTTGAGAAAGTCGATATGATCAAAAGACTTATTATCAAGAGGAAAGAATCTAATCAGCCTCTCAGTATAGGGTAAATCAAACGGCTTAATATAGATTCCGCTCTGGCCGTTGTGCTCATCATGGTATTGGTAGAACTTACCGCCCACCTCTGTATCTGCTAAAGCTATGTTGTAATACTTCACATGCCTTAATGCAGCGTACTTAATCTGAGTGTAATGGAATAGTTTTCTATTAGGCTCGAATAGAAAGTGCTCGTCTGTGTTGTTGATCAGCAGATCAGACCACTCCCCCTTGTTGCTACCAACGTCCACCACCACCCGCCAAGGATGGAAGTAGGGGACTAGACTTAATACTGCTTCTCTCTCTCCGCTATCCATTCGTACGTTAGTTTTAGTCCTTCTGCTAGGCTTACTTTCGGCCACCATTTTAGCTCCGCTATGATAATTCTATTATCTGAGTTTCTCCCCATCACCCCTATTGCATCGGATGGTATATTTTTAATCCTCAGCCTCTTGCCTGATACATCAATAGCTAGTTGAGCTAAACCATTAATGCTGATGGCTTCCTCACTTCCTATATTAATCGGCTCTTTGTAGTCACTTTGCATCAATAATCTAACTGCCTCTATGCAATCACCGATATAGAGAAATGATCTCGTCTGCTGACCTGTCCCCCATACTTCAAAAGTACCGGTTGATCTAATAGCCTTCCTGCACATTGCTGCGGGTGCTTTCTCTCGGCCTCCATCATATGTGCCTTTAGGGCCATAAATGTTGTGAAAGCGTGCAATCCTTACATTCAATCCCTTATTCCGTGCATAAGCTAAATAAAGCCGCTCACTGAATAGCTTCTCCCAGCCATACTCTGAATCTGGATCAGCAGGATAAGCGTCTAGCTCATGTAGTCCTGGGTTGTCCGTCTCCATCTGCTTGCCTTCTGGATAGATACAAGCACTTGACGAATAGAATATCTTTTCAGTCGTAGCATATTGGCAGACATTCAGATTTATTAGTGCTGAGTTGTGCATAATATCCGCATCATTCTCACCGGTGAAAACAAACCCCGCCCCGCCCATGTCACAAGCAAACTGATAGACTTCATCAAATGGTTCAAGCTCCTCATAAGGTAAATCGGAATAGCTGAATCCTGATTTATAATAGCGCATTACCGCCTCTACGTTTCTGCTCTCTCGTAGATCGTAGATATGAAATCTATCCGCTTTCGTTTCTCCAAACTCTGGGTATTTTAGATCCACCCCAACTACAAAGTAACCTTCATACTTTAACCGCTCCACCATGTGCGATCCTATAAATCCTCCTGCTCCTAGAATTAAAGCCCTCATGTCATTTCCTTCATTAGTTTTTCGGCAAGATCGCCCGTCTTTCTTACATGCTCTTGGTAGTGCGAACCATCGTGAACAACGTGCTCATAAGCCATGCCAGGCACTACATGAATCTCATTACCAGCCTTTAGCCAGCAGTAATTGAAGTAGAGGGTATCGGCTGTCCATGGCTCTTTCATGTCCTGATCGAATACCCTTAGATACTCAGCACGATTGACCATGAAGTTACAAGTATTAATAAGGCAGTCAAAGCGTTTTTGATGGCTGTACTGCTGGATATTAGCCCATGTAATCTCAGCACCTGCGAAGTGCCTGTAATCAAAGTGCGGTCTAGCAAAGTCTGGAGCGTATAGCTCTTTAGGATTCATAGGTAAGATGATCGAATCTAAGTAAGTCGAATCAATCACATTATCCGAGTCCAAGAGTATCACCCATTCGTTAGTAGATAGCTCCACTACTCGCCTCTTGTTGTGATAGCAGCCGAGGTTCTTATCATTACGGTATAGCTTGACTTTATCCATCTTGCCTACCATCTCTAAGAGTACCGCGAATATCTGATCAGTCGAACAGTCATCTACTATGACTATCTCTGTGATTCTAGGATCATCAATGACCTGAGCGAAGCTCTTGAGGGTCATGTCTATTCTGTTGTAGGTTGTTATTGCTAGTGTTACCATAAGTATAGTGCGAAGTTAATGATCACCTTATCAATTTCTCTATCAGTGAATAGGCTGTGATACCATTCTACCACATCGCCTACCACTAGGTCTGTACTTTGTTCTGACGGTGCAAAATTTCTTTTGTATACTGTAAAGGTTACCATGTGCCTAGAAGTATTCTGCTTTGGTTTCTCTGTGCTTTCTAATTCCATCTATTGCGTTTGTTTTGTTTGGATAAATTAATAGTAATTGCCAATCAGCAAATGGGTGCAGCCTATGCTCTAATATGTACCCATTATTAATATGCTCGGTTATTCTGTAGAGCTTGAATATCCTCCATTTTCTCATTTTAGGAAGTGTCTAATTTTACCGATAGTATCTGATCTGTGCTCATCTACCATGTACGGCTTAACGTAGTGAACAACCCCTTCAATCCCAGACCTATTGTAAGCCCGTCTAATCCTTCGTAGGTGCTTCTTCTGTACTATTACGGGTATCTTTCTGGTAATCTTCCCAAGCTCTGCCATAACTATTGCTTTGGCCTTTTCCTCATCACTAGCACCAGCCATTAATTGACCGAGCCGGATATCTTCCTCTAGTTCTTCTGCTGTGGGTTGGTACCCTTCATAGCATGTGTCTGAGTCGGCAGGCATCAGCCTTGCAATTTCCTTTAGCTTTCGTTCTAATTGTTTCATATCTGCTGCCAGCCTGCTGGGATTAAGTCTACCGGTGGAGCTTTCACCCCGTTATGCTTTCCAAACCACCTACGATGATCTGGCGTGATAATTCGCCTATCAGGATTTTCACCTAAGTAAGCACCCCACCAGCTAAAGGTAGAGTTTGCAATGATGTGATCGCCACAACTAGCCATTAGGCTTAAATCCTCGTATTCATTACCTCCTGCAAATTCAGCGTTTTTGATGTTCGCTTTACACCACGGCAGATCATCCGAGAAAACCATGAACTTTCTACCAGGAAAGTACGCCATTGCCCTGCTAATATATGACATGGTAAGAGGTGGAAAGTGTGCAGCATATCGCACATAGTCACCCCTACGAACATGAAGTGATACATAGTCCTCAAATCCTTTTTCAGGTGCTAATTTGAATACCTTCTTAACTGTCTCTTGGCTATCTTCAAAATAGCGTAAGGATTGAAAGAATCCGACTAATGAAATACCGTGAAACTGGTAAGGAAGCTCTTGATAGTTGAACTGCGAAGGGTCATGACAGGCAAAAGGCTGGTAGGTCTTTCGGCTTACCGGCACTTCTGGAAAGAACTTGTAAAAATCTGGTGCTTCTTTATTCTCGCTCGGAGCGTGCCACTTCATTCTGTTCTTCTCAGCATAGCCAATACATGCCGCAAGCTGAAACATGTTATTGCCTAGCCTCCCAATGAAGCGACAAGTAGCTGCGCTCATAGCGTTTCAAACTTAATATCATCAATATGCTCATAGTGCATCAGGATAAGCCTGTGATTCTCTCTGTAGAGCATCTTCAATATCTTCACATCGTTCTTGAGTGCCTTTAATCGCTCGTATTTACCGCTGCCTATATTGTTAGTCACTTTAGGCTGTAGTATTGCAATTTCTCTGTCAAAGGATGCAATCAGTTGATACTGAAAATTTGCCTCTAATAATGCTTGCTGGAAATCGTCCATTTGTTTTTGTATTTTAAGTTCAAGATTTTTTACTGAAGCCATAATACATAGTATTAGATGTGTCTGCGTTTTTAACGCCTACGTGTGTCTCATGTCGATACGCCTCTACATCTTTTATGCAAAGGTTTTCTAGTTGTTTTGTGAACTCTTTTAAATCAGCCATTAGAAAATATGTTTGAAAGTGTATTGTGGGTGATATTGAAGAAAAACGGATGCTAACCGCTCACAAATGAACGGATGGTAAGGATAGTAAGGCCGCCCGAATGCCTTAGTAAATCTCTCGGCCTTCTCTGGTGTCATAGGACGGCCGATAAGCGCATATCCTGAATCACTGTAAGCAGGGCTATGATATTCTAAAAACTGCATCACGGGCTTTAAAAGCTCCTCAGCGTAATGGTCCCAAAATTCACCCGTACAGACCATGTAATTGAATAGTACAATCTTATCTAGTTGGTTCGGTAGGTCAAAGCCTGCATAATCTAGGGCAGCTTTCATCATTTCTACAAAGCCAGGATGATACCGGTCGGCCTGAGTAACGATATTGGTGTTCTTGCGTCTCTTTTGGAAGGCAAAGACATCAGCCCTATATTGATCGACTACTGTCTCAAGATTGGCAGGATTAAAAACTAAGCCGTCCTCTCTAAAGTTTATCCCCTGATCGACATCATGACTAAATACACCGAAATAGTCAGCGTCATCATGCACGCCTCTGTGCAGCAAGTCGATAATGACTGAATTTTCAAAGAACTCAGTAAGCTTTTCAGAATTATCATAGTGATTCCATTCAGGTTTACAAGTTGCCTTTGTTGCCTCGTCAAAATATACCTGCCATATGCTTAATTTCTTAGCCATTTGTGGACCGTTAAGCGGCAGGACTTACAACCGACGTGTAAAGAGTGGTTAGGGTGCTCTAGTGTGTAGAGTCTGAATGCTGCGCGCCAATGATCATTAGGCCGCTCGTCATTCTTGTTTAGTAATCGGGCTAATTGAGCCTTATCCATGAGTAAATGTAACAAAAAAAAAGGTAACTAGTTTTAGCTACCTTTTTGCTCCAAACCCAAACACGAAAAATACTATTAGACTACTAATGTATCTAAGTAATTCTTGGTCGTTTCATAATCAACGATCAATATCCTCTTAGGAATCTCTGGCTCTTGTCCTTGAAATGTCAAGGAGTAGGCTATGTCACTTGCTTGCTCTTGGCCACTGTTCTGAGTACCGTCCAATTGATCAAGCCCGTTTTGATTTCCGTATAGGAAGAACTGCTGATTATTATCCTCTAATATTATTCCTACATTTCCAACTAACAACGCCTCTAATACAGCATCTTCTGTAGGGTCTTCTGGGAATAACTTGAGTATCACATCATGGTTAAAAAACCTATTGCCACCTGGGCTCTGCACCTGTGCAGCGTACCCTCCGGAATGGGCTTGCTTCCGACTAATAAACTTATATAACCCGTCATAGGCTACAAAATTTATGTCAGTTACATATCCGCTTACATCTACAACTATGTCGGTTTTTTCTTCGGTGTTAAAAAGATATGCTCTTTTATTAACGCCCCCGACTCGTCTAAGTGCATCGCAGGTTATGCCTACTCCATCTGTAATTAAGCATCCCATTAATATGAGATCGTTTGTAGATCACAGCAAATAAAGTTGTAACCTAATCTTTGGAATCCTTCGATATAATACTTGCGATCCTTACGCTCGTACCATCCCGATACCTTGTCCGAATCACCGGCTACATCCACACCTACTACATGATTCTCAGGAGTAGTGTATAAAATAGCGTGCTTCATTACTCCGTAAAGTGGATTACCTGGCTCGTCAAGAGCTTGATCCCAAGCGTATAAAGGAATCACTCTGATGCCTCTATAGGTCAAACCGTCCTGACCGTTAGTAAGGTTAGTAAACTGTCGCTCAGTACCGTTTACATTCGCCTCATAAGATGCTAGTAAGTTCTCATATACAGACCCTGTAACCGCGAAATACTTCATTGAGTTAGGCATCTGCTTTAATACGATAGCTGACTCAGTGTAGGCTTCCTGTAAAGCTGTTAAAGCTATACCGGATGCTAATGCACCAGTACCTAGAGTGGTGCTGGTTCTTCGTACGCAATAAGCATTTCCTGGAGTATTCTGGCTGATCATCTTAGCCCATGCTCCTTCGATTTGATTCCAGTTAGTATCTGGATCAGATGAATCACCGAACCAGAAAATCCTAAAAGTATCTCGTCTTGCTGCATCACTCACTAATTGGTCAATGATGCTCTGAATCTTTGTACCCTCTGGATTGAACTCGTCAACTCCAGTTCTTAGCATATCCTCCGAAAGAATGTTACCTGTGAGTGTCTGCTCAAAGTCATCCTTACACCATTCCATGTTAAGCTCAAGCTGAGTAAGCTCTACTGTGGTATTGGTTATATCAATTCCGTCAGAGTACGATCTATCACAAGTAGAATACTTTTTTATGATATTCTGGATAGACCCAACTAAAGCGACTTGAATCTTATACTTACTTCCAGTCTTAACGACCATCAGGTCTGAAAGTGCTGGTGTGTCTACCGTTGGACAGAATATGACATCTGTCTCTAATGTTCCGTTATATGTATAGTCAAAATTGACTCCTACTGCGCTATCTGGCATGATCAGTTATTTTTATATTGTGCAAATAAATCTTTTGCAAATCCATCGAGCGAGTGGCCTTTAGTCGCAGGCTCATTGAACTTGTTCTTAGGCTCATGCACTACCTTCTTAGGTGCTGCGGTATCGCCTGCGGTCATCTTCTTAAGGTTAGTTACCTCAGTCATGATAGCGGCTAGTGTCTCAGTTCCTTCTGATAGCTTTGCCTCAACCGTATCCTTCTCAGCTTGCATATTCTGCAATGCTTCCTCTAGCTCTGCGACTTTAGCAGTTAGCTTATCCTCTGCGCTTTCCTCTTGAACGCTGACAACTACACCACCTTCTACAGTGATAGAGCGTCCGTCCCTAAGTGCGTGAGTACCATCAGGCGCAGGCGTGTCTGTGCCGTTACCTTCTTCATCAGTTGTAAATGCCGGCTTACCTTCAAGCTCTCCATCCTCAGTTTGTACGAAGATTATCGAACCATCCTCAAGCTCTACATTCATGTTCATGATTTGCGGTACGAATATCTTCTCCGCTTTTGCAATGATCCTCTCCAGTACGGATAGATCAACTTTTTTTGTTTCTGGCATCTTATTTTTGGTTATATCAAATTTTGCTATTGCTTTTATTGGGACCATCAGATCATCCACAAAACCCATATCAATGGCATCTGTGGCAGTCATGCTGGTTTCCTCATCCATCATCTTGGATATATCTTCTGGGCTTATTCCTGTCTTGGTTCGGTAGGCTCTTACTAGGTCATCTTTGATTGTTGATAGCTGTTTAGCTGCTTTCTCAAAATCCCCCTGTTCGCCTTGCATTTCTAATGACGGGTTGTGTATTAGAAACCGTCCTGTCTCAGCCATTTCCACACGATTACACATCAATGCTATGTAAGTAGCTATTGAAGCACAAAACCCCTCGATCTTTGCTGTGGTATTCTTACCTGAATTTTTTAGGATATTTCCGATTGTCCAACCTTCAAAGACTCCTCCGCCTGGGCTGGATATATGGACTATTACATCAGTGGCCTTTGATTCGGTTAACTGTCGCTGAATCTCCTTAGAACTAGGAGCACTTTCTGAGAAAGCACCTCCCCCGATCTCGCCATAAATGAATAAATGCAATGGTTCCATTCATGTAATTTAGAACCATCAGGAGGTAGATTATAATTTAGGTAGAATGGCTTACCCTCTTTGCCCACTTTTGGATATACTTAAACTTGTCTGGTTTGACATCCATTAGCTCTAAAGTGGTGAGCCTTGCCTGCTTTTTATTTTTGAGGGTCTTGAGTGCTTCAAGGTAGAAGAACCACACTTCGCGATAGTGCTCTGATATGTAGGATATATCACCCTGCGCTATTAAATACTCAATGGTCCTTTCAGTCGAGCAGTGGCACTCAGGGCAATGAAGCGCAATATCTTTGATTATGTTTTTCATCCGAGGGTGCTTTCCGCTAGTTTAACAGTTCGTGAACTCTGGGCCGTGTTGATGTCTACTACCGATACGGTAGGACTAGGTAGCCCTTGTATTGCTCTAGCTGTAGCACTGGCCTGAGCCGATTGATCTAAGGCAGGCTGTGAGAATTGCGAGACTAAAGGATTGCCTGCACGTAGGTCTGTCACTCCTGCTGCTAGTGTTGGTAGGCTTGCTACCGAACCGCCTCCGCTACCTCCACTACTAGGACCGCCTGCCTGGCTTAGTTGTGCTTTTGCTTGGCCTATTCCAGCTGATACTGATGCAATGCCTGAAATTACGGCTGCAATATTAGCAGGAAATGGAAGCACTTGAGCTGCCTTTACTGCTCCAGCAATAGCCACTGCTGAGGAGGTTAGTATCTGCGTTAATGCGTTAGCCTTCTCATTTTTAATTAGAGTACCTGTAATACCTGTAATGGCTGTAGCTGCTGCCTCCGCATTTACTGTTTCCTGCTCTGCTGCTGCCTTTGATGTCTTAACCTTGGCTATATTAAACTCCTCACCTATAGCAATTTTCTTTGCTGTA
>Ga0222673_1000843_pt1 | contig 11757 bp, 5 predicted proteins | sample AntAcemetagen801_FD_179845 | JGI IMG/M metagenome (GOLD analysis project Ga0222673, IMG submission 179845) | Saline water microbial communities from Ace Lake, Antarctica - #801 | ecosystem: Environmental > Aquatic > Non-marine Saline and Alkaline > Saline | place: Antarctica: Ace Lake | collected...
CTTGATCACCTTTAGTTCCCTGTGCACCTACCGTGCCCTGAGTACCTTGATCACCTTTAGTCCCCTGTGCACCTACCGTGCCCTGAGTTCCCTGGTCTCCGGTATCCCCTTTAGTGCCCTGAGTTCCCTGAGTTCCCTGGTCCCCGGTATCACCCTTCGTGCCCTGAGTTCCCTGATCACCTTGAGTTCCCTGAGTACCTTGAGTTCCCTGGGTACCTTGGTCACCCTTCGTGCCTTGAGTTCCCTGGTCTCCGGTGTCCCCTTTAGTACCCTGAGTTCCCTGATCACCTTGAGTTCCCTGAATACCTTGAGTCCCCTGAGTTCCCTGGTCACCTTTCGTGCCCTGGGTACCTTGGTCTCCTACCGTGCCCTGAGTACCTTGGGTCCCTTGATCTCCCTGGGTGCCTTGAATACCTTGAGTACCCTGGGTACCTTGTTCACCAACCGTGCCCTGAGTACCTTGATCACCTTTAGTACCCACCGTGCCCTGAGTTCCCTGGTCTCCCTGAGTACCTTGGATACCCTGGGTCCCTTGAGTTCCCTGGTCCCCGGTTTCTCCTTTAGTACCCCGGTCTCCTTGAGTTCCCTGAATACCTTGGGTGCCCTGGGTTCCTTGTTCCCCTACTGTACCTTGAGTCCCCTGCTCCCCAGTCTCACCTTTAGTGCCTCGGTCACCTTGAGTACCTTGGTCTCCTTGAGTTCCTTGAATACCCTGAGTACCTTGATCACCCACCGTGCCTTGCGTACCTTGATCGCCCTTGGTACCTACTGTACCCTGAGTTCCCTGGTCCCCGGTGTCGCCCTTCGTGCCTTGAGTTCCCTGATCCCCGGTGTCCCCTTTAGTGCCTTGAGTTCCCTGGTCCCCGGTGTCCCCTTTAGTGCCCTGAGTTCCCTGGTCTCCGGTGTCACCTTTTGTGCCTTGAGTTCCCTGGTCTCCGGTGTCGCCTTTAGTACCTTGATCTCCTTGAGTTCCCTGTATACCTACTGTACCCTGAGTACCTTGTTCACCGACTGTACCTTGAGTACCTTGATCCCCTTGAGTTCCCTGGTCCCCGGTATCACCCTTCGTGCCCTGAGTACCTTGTTCGCCAACTGTACCTTGAGTACCTTGCTCACCTACGGTACCCTGAGTTCCCTGATCCCCTTTAGTCCCCTGGGTACCTTGCTCGCCTACTGTGCCCTGTGTACCTTGATCGCCTTTGGTTCCCACTGTGCCTTGAGTACCCTGGTCGCCTTTAGTCCCTGCTGTACCTTGAGTACCTTGGGTACCATGAGTACCTTGATCCCCCTGGGTGCCTTGAATACCTTGTATACCCTGAGTTCCTTGAGTTCCTTGAGTTCCTTGATCTCCCTTAGTTCCCACTGTACCCTGAGTACCTCGAGTACCTTGAGTCCCTTGAGTCCCTTGAGTACCCTGGTCGCCTTTTGTACCTTGGGTCCCCTGAGTACCTTGGGTGCCTTGAACTCCAACGGGAGCAAAAGATAACCCAACAGTCCCATCAAGAATGAAAGCTCCGCCGTCATCCAAATAGGTAACCGTCATATCATGGTAATCCCCTGCGTCTGAGATAGCAGTGATTTCAAAAGTAGCCCATCCTGCGGTCCCATCAGTACGAAACAGACGAAGATAATCCCCGGCCGCCATTTCGTCTAACGTATCCTGGACATCTTCAGCGTGTCTGTCAGTATCAGATGCAAACAGATGCGTTACACTGGCAACTGTAGCATTATTTAATTCAACATAACCGGCTGCGGGTGGCGCGGTGACATCAGTGCTAAACTGATACTCTATCGTCCATCCACCAACCGGACCTCTTGCCCCTGTAGCCCCTGTGGATCCTGTAGATCCAGTAGACCCAGCCACTAATGGCGCATAGCCTCCACCTTTATAACCACCCATAATTTCCCCTCCTGTTATGAATTAACAATCGTGTTAACAATCAATCTGTCTAATACGGTAGTAGCCGCATTTACTCCGGTACCTGAAATTTTTACCCGGAGAAAATTAGAAACAACCGGAGCGTAAGATGCAACATGCACTAACTTATCTCCTATATTTTCCATCAAATATCCAGCCCCTTCAGGCACAACCATATTTCCATCCGCAGCGCCTTCAGTAACCGGCGGAGTATTTCCTTGTTCAATTTCCATATCACACTCAACCGTTCCGTCTGAGTCAAACTTAAACTCAAACCCAAAAGATACATCCTTTGGGCAGATAAATGTTTCAGAATAAACTGAAGTGACACTCGCTACCGCAATTTCTGTTACTTCAGCCGCAGCCAAAAGATCAAAATTATCTACTACGCCGTTATGTTTTGCCATGATTTACTCCTCCTGTTAACTTCTCGTTACGTTAATTGTTAAAGTTATCCGTGTCGCTACATCGTTTGAATCTACATTAAAACGGAATATATCATCCGCTGTTATACTTTTAGTCCAGCCAGTAAGAGTGCTGTCCGTACTCTTATTTGCCGCGGTTAATGTAGGTTTAGCCGCCGAGGTAATAGTATCAGCTACCGTTGGCGGAAAGTTAGCATAACTGTCTTTCCATATATCTATAACCGCAGTAGCGGCTTGATCAGCTAACATGGTGACCGAAGTAATATCCCCGGCAAAAGGTACCTGAACATCACCCCATATTCCTGTAGTAATTATATCAATTCCGTTACCTAAAACAACCTCGAACGCAGTGGTCTCACCTGGGCCTGTTGGCCCTGTGGCTCCTGTTGGCCCTGTGTCACCTTTAGTGCCCTGGTCGCCTTGAGTCCCTTGAGTCCCTTGAGGCCCTGTAGGCCCCGAAGGTCCTGTTTGTGCTGTTCCGGCGGTACCTTGAGTACCTTGAATACCCTGAGTACCTTGAGGACCTGTCGGTCCTGTTGGCCCTGTTTGTGCTGTCCCCGCAGTACCTTGAGATCCTGTGGAACCCGTTGGTCCTATTGGTCCTGTTGGCCCAGAAGGTCCTGTCTGTGCTGTTCCCGCAGTACCTTGAGATCCTGTGGGACCTGTTGGCCCAGTTAACTGAGCCGCGGTACCTTGAGTACCTTGAGTACCTTGGGTACCCTGATCACCTTGAGTACCTTGAATCCCCTGAGTTCCCTGGGTACCTTGAGTGCCTTGATCACCTTTCGTGCCTTGCGTACCTTGAGTACCCTGTGTACCTTGAGTTCCTTGTGGCCCCGTAACTGTTGAATCCGCGCCAGTTGCCCCAGTAGGTCCTGTTGCCCCTGTCGATCCCACTGCTGCACCACTACCAGAAACCCAATAAACGGTAGACGCTCCGGTAACTTTCCAATAATCCCCTTTACGTACAAGCATAGTTATACACTGGTCTGTTGAAACTCCACCAGCGGCTTCCGCAGAGGTCGCTCTTTTAGTAGTTGGTGGATTGGCCGCGTCAGTATATCCCACAACAGATAACGCTGCGGCAGCACTTGCGTATGCTGTAACAAATCCGTCGTCCGCTGCTTCATAAACAGTATTATTGAGTTTAGCTGTCCAAGCGCCAAAAGCCGCGCCTCCGGGTCCTGTTGCCCCAGCGGTTCCAGCCGGGCCAGTCGCTCCTGTTGGTCCTGTTCCTCCTGTTCCTCCTGTCGGACCTGTATCTCCTACTGGTCCACCACTGGGCCCTGTTGCTCCAGTTGGTCCTGTTGGCCCCTCCGGTCCTCCACTGGGGCCGGTTGCTCCTGTAGCCCCAGTAGGTCCCGTCGCTGTTGCATCAACTTTTGCATTGACTTGCTGGATCTGCCGTACAGTTCTATCCATCCCATCTTCTAAAGACTCTTCTCGCAAATTACCATCAGTAGGAATGTCTACCGGCTGTGTATACAAAATATTAGAATTTATAATAACCCAGTCAGTTGTTGCTGGAGGATCCCCCATAAAGGTTATAGTACCCCCTTCAGTGACCGCGTTCATGTCAACGCTATAATTCACACCCAATACTTGAGCGGTCTCTACTTCCGTAGTCTTAACCTGGAGTATTACCTCTAAGTCAGTAGTGGCATAAATCTTAAAAGGGAAACTGAAGACCAAGGTGGCATCGTCACCCGATGTTATTATTTGTACTGTTTGATTTTCAATAGTCATAGCTTCTCCTTATTTTTCTTCCAACTGGTAATCTGTGTACCCAGCGAATTTACCTAACATATACCCAAAATCATTATAGTCTGAATAATGTCTTGCTCCGGCTATTACATCCATTCCCTCTTTAGCCACGGCTGCCGCTGCCCCCAATGCAGGACCAGAGACATCTGTCATTTTTCTGGTTAACTCTACAAGAGAATCTGCGTCAGGTCCATCAACCATTATATCATTAACCATATTTATTACGGAAATTATATCTGAAAACCATCTTTGTAAAGGATACATACTTTGTCCAGAAGTTTTTGGCTCATCAAAAACATTAGCCATAACCGCCCCTACGATCGACGAAAGTCCTTCTCGTATAAATGGCATTCCGTTACTTACTGGTCCCGCCAGAAAAGAAGTAAACAAAGTAGCCGCAGTTGCTTTCCCTGCAGTCTGTACGAAAGTATACGAAGCCGCCATAGCATGATATGCGGCTATAGTCTTGGCAAGTTCCCCTTTACTTATCCTACCAGAACTTACCAGAGCATCCCAATAATTATTAAAATACTGCTGAGGGGTGTGCACGTACATCGAACCCAACCTTATTAAAGGATGCCCAGACATTAACCCGGTAGACATCTGACTTAAATCTTGTGACTGCTGTGTGTTGTTAACAAAATTCATCGTTCTTTCTAAAGCAGCTACCTTATCCATTTTAAGATTTTTGGTATAGTGTCGGTACAGCCCCCACGCTCCCGCCATAATACCACCTCTATCTCCGAGTTTAACAAATATACCTGCTACATCTGTCAAACGAGGATTGTCTATAAATTTTCGTTGTAGAACATTCTGTTGTTCAAGAATTACGTCTGACGCTAATTTCATGTCCCGACTGGGATTGATCCCTCTTTCCCGCATATAGTCTGTGTTGAGTATTACTTCAAGTTCCCCGGACTTCCATGCTCGACGCAAGTCAAGTATACCGGCCATCATTTCTTTCCCCGGCATTTCTGTTATGTATAACATCCCGGATAGCATCTGTATTGCTGTTCTCTTAGGCTGGGCAAATAATGATCCGGCGTACATACGAGAAATATATTTGTGTATAGAAGAAAACGCGCCGTTCTGTGCTGCTTCAATTTTTCCTGCAGCGAATACATCCAGATGAGTACCAATATTAGTAAGTACCGAACTTCCATCTCTTTTCGTTATTGCGGCTCTAACTCTGGAATCTCTAAAAATAGTTTGAGCATCCCGGACTGTTTTAGCAAAACCTATGTAATGCGACATATCTGAAACATACCTATCATAAATAAATACATCTCCTAAATTATCCAGAGTAGATAGTCCACTTAACTCTTTCAACGGGGCTTTGTTTCCAACAGATGAAGAAGTTATCCGACCCCCCATAAGTTCTATCATATTTATATCTGGGTCGTTCTTGTTATCTTTCACCGGAATAAAAGGACTATAGTTTTCGCGGTAAGGCAGATCCTTGCCTTCAAGTTCCCGGTATACCGGGTTCACTTCAGTATACAATTTGTCATACGCAAGGCGAAGTTCTCTTATCAGGTCATAATTTCTGGCATCCAAATCCAAAACCTTTTCTATCTCTTCCATTGTCTTGTCAGTAAATCCACTATGTTTTCTAAGCCGAGCTCTACCTTCAGACTGTTGCCATTCCATCCATCTTTGACGCATAACAGTAAGTGACATTTCCTCTTTATTTGGAGTAATGGTTTCTTTCTTTGTCTTAGGATCCACTTTAGTTGTCTCTATGTATATTTCTTTTGTAGCTTCCAAATCCTGAGTAGTTTTTTTATGTATCTGGTACCTGTTTTTCAATCCATATATTTTATTGTACGCATCAGCCTTAACATCATTGAATACCTTTTTAATATGTTTAGCATAGTTCTCTGCAGCGAACATATCTGTCATTCTTTCCAGAACACTTTGTCCCTTCTTTGTCTCTGAACGCCGGGCCAGATCAGTCATAAGCCCACCCCAACGTCTATTCCATTGTATGATACGCTTGACAAAATTTGTCTTATCTGCTTTTTTCAACTGAGTCCTGGTCATTTCTTCCCCAGGACCATCTCTACCCTCTATATCAGTAAGCGCCGCCAGTACAAGATTTTCGTTCCGGGCCTTTCTCTGTGCTTCCATACCCGCTTTAGTCGCTGCGCCATTATTGTAAATATTAACTAAATCATTATAGATCGCGCGGGCTTGCCCAGCAGTTAGATCCAATCGTGCAAGTTGACTCATATCATAAAGTAACATTTCCGCAGATGACTGACCAAACCAGTCTACTTCTGTTACCTGCATCTTTCGAGCTTTGATCGCGGCTATAAATGCTTTTGCAGTATCCGGGTCAAACTTGCCTTTCTCTACGGCTTTCTTAGCTTTTTTGAGAAGACGATCTGAAGCCTCAACAAAAAGTGTCTTCGTATTTTCTGTACGTAAATCATCAATACGTATCCATAACTTAGTTAAAGTAGCAGCTAATTTATCCCCACTCTTGACTGTCTTTAAGAGATTGGTCATGCTGAGTTTCTGTTTATCAGTTAGCCCGGTACTGGTCCTAATAACTGTACCCAAATACTTCTGAAAAGCAGTTATATCTTTTGAAGTTATAACCGTCCCAGCTTTCAGTCCTTCCTTAAATTGTTTTATCTGTTTGTCTATAGACTCTAACTGGGCGCGTTCAAATTCTTTTAAGGTAACCTCTCGCGGTGTACCTTCGGTATACAACATAGCGTCACGTTCAATCTGTAAATTACGAATCTTATTGAGTAACTCGTCTCGCTGTTTCTCTAATTGCTTGGAGCCCTTGCCTTCTTTAGCATCTATTTCTGTAGTAAGTTTAGCTTCTTCTTTTGTAACTGCCTTCAGTTCCTTATACAGACTTATCAGTCGCGTTCTCGCCCTGGAATCTATAGATTTCTGGGACTCACCTTCTGGTTCTGCTATCGGTTTTTCTGTGTCTGTAGGAACACCCTTGCGTTCCAGAACATCAATTTCATTACGTGTCTTAGTCTCCAAGGATTTTAATGCACTCAACTGTTTCTTAGTGTCTCCCCCTTCAGCCTTCTCTTGCGCGAGCATCTTATCTTCAAGGGCTACCCTTTTATCTATCGTATCGGAAAGCCTCTGATATAACTTGTCCTTCTGCCCAGCGATCTTCTCTTCTAATTTTGTAAATCGGGATACAGCAGTATCTCGGTATCCTTTAATATTCACTTCCGCAGCTTCATCCCCGTCAACTGGTCGATCGCCGGTAGCTTTTTCTTTATACAGCCGAGTCAATCCATCCAGCACTTCCTGAACACTCTCGAGTTTAGCGCGCTGTTGCATCTTCTTAGTTACATACTCGTCTTTTGACATGGCTTTCCCAGTCAAAACATTTATAGGACTCTTGCCACCATTATCTTCTTTCACCCTATCATAATATTTACCGTCCCTCGTCATTGAAGTCTGGACTAATCTATCCGAGGACATAAAAGCCCGAGTAGATGCGGCCATACCTAAATCCATCATACCCTGAACAATAGCCGCTGCCATAAAATCATCAGTCATGCCACCTTGTCTTTGATATTCTGGATAATAGAAAAGACCAGTAGTAATAAGAGAGTTGGATATAAAATCAGTCAGAACAGGGATAACCACTCCTGCGCCGGTATACCCTATCTTATTGAGGAGTACCGCCGTAGATGCTGGCGTAGCAGAATAAACTGCTGTAGCCAGTCCGGCTATTGCTCTGGTCTGAAAATCTCCTCCGGTAGACATAGCCCGGTTCGCGCCCACAAACGCTGCGTTCCGTAGAGTGTTAGCCACCTTAGTTGCTCTCAGGACGTTACCTGCTGTCAAATGAGTAAGCATCCCCGGAGAAGTCCGGGACAAGCGTTCAGTCATTCTGGCCCCAACTCCAATCTTTCCAGAAATAAATGGAGCCAAAGGTGTCTTCATCGCAATACTTCGAGTAGCCCACATCTCTACGAGAAAACAAGCAAAATCAAATGCCCCCTCGGTAGCCTCATTCAATACCTGGTATCCCATACCTTTTTTCTTGGCTTCCATAGACCGAAAAGCCCTGGTCTCCATGACTCCAGGAGTAAATACTGATAGAGAACCGGTTACTGGATCCAGTTCCTTCTTGAGAGTTTCAAGAGTATCTGCGTCAGCATAACTTAAAGCTCCGGTCCCAAGTCCCGGAATACTATTCAAAACGGTTTCAAAAGCTGTACGTACAACAGGGTTTTCTACTTTATCAAACATCTTATGTCTCAACTCAGCCATCTGAACAACTGCACCAGCTTTATTCAATAACGCTGACTCAGCGTATGCTGCAGCGCGAACCAGCGGGTAAGTAATACCAGACTGGTATACTTCTTTAGCTTGTCTTCCTGGCTCCACCACCATCGGTTTCATTATTATTCCGCGAGGATCCGCAATACCTTGTGCTCTCGCTGTTTCTTCACGGGTAAATTTACCTATCTCAGCAGCGTTACCAGTAATTGTAATGGTGGCTGAAGCTACCCATTCGTCTACAATTCCTGCGGCCTCTTCCCTATCTACTCCGCTTACCTTCTGAGTAGTATTGATCAGAGTCTCGTAGGCTGTCGCTGTAGCTGATATTCCTTCTCCACCAGACATTAAATTCCCTATGCCTGCGGCAAAAAGATTTTCTGCCATAATATCAGCGATCGTTGCCCCCACATATTCTCTTTCCCCAAACATAGTCTGCATTAGATCCGGCGCAGAACTTTCAATATTAAGCGTGGTCAATACTGTATCTCTTAACTCTTGCATTACCTGAGCATTGTTGTAGCTTATCAGTGTATTTAATCCTTGTTTCTCCACATCAGACGAGATATTAAAGAGTTTGGATAGCCGTTCAGTGGCCGGATTCATCTCCCGGGCTTTGGCGCTTGTCCCCATATTACCTAAAATAGTATCTGGCGCTTCAGGAACTTCAGTTGTCTCTGCTCCTTCTGCTGCAATCTTTTGGTCGTTCTTAAAAGTATCTGTCTTGGTGTACCAGAGATACCCTGCGTTACGAACATACTCCCCAATCTTATCAACAACCCCTGTCTCTGGCGTCGCATACAATCCTTCATTCTCCCGCAAAGTTTCCTGATGACTTCTATACGCCGGAGTCATTATGTGTTCACCTAAGAAAGAAAGCATATTCCTATGATGGACTTCGGTCTCAGTAGTTTTGGCCCTGTCTATAGTAGAGACGGTATTCATCCTGGCAGAAACTTCTGGCGTCACAGAATCAGGAGACATTTTTGTCCCCTGCTGCTGACGTAAGCGTTTCAAATCTACCGCTGATATAGTAGTGGACCCGTTATCCATTAGTTAGCATTATCCTTTAGTTTTTGTATTTCCTTAGTTACCTCAAATCGAGGGATCCCGTCGTCACCTATTTCTGTTATTTTCTCCCCTAAATATTTGTCTCCCACTTTTAATCCAATATACTCTGGGGCATAAATGTCCTGAACTTGAACTATTGCTTTAGCTCGCGCGGTATCATATTGCGCTGAAGTCAGTTCATTTTCAGGGGACATGTTCTGCATTGTCACAATATTTCCCATAAAATAATTTGCCGCGCGAACTATTGCCCCTTCTTTTTGAGTCGCAGATAAATTAGTCATCCCATTTATTACTGAATTTATCTTAGCATACTGATTACCAAGATCATCCCTATACCCAAACCAAGTCTTACCCTGATCTTGACTGGCCCCAACCTGAGATAAAATACCTAAATTAAGAATAGGAGCAATAGTCTTCTCTATAGATACCCAGGCTCCTCGAGTCATGGATCCTGCGGCATGTGCTCTTGCTGCTCTTGTACGAATCTCTAAAAGCTCAGTAGTTAACGCTGCTGAATTTTTCCGTGCTTTATCCGAACCAGGTCTTTTCTTTATTACCTTTTTTACATCATTTATTTCGCCTGAAAGAGCAAAAAGTTCTGCTTGTATTGGACCCACGACCATTGGGTCGTCTGCTTTTGCTTCAAGTGCTGCCCGCGAAGCAGCAACAGATAAAAGAGCTTCCATATTATCAATATATGCTGAACTTGCTCCAATAAATTTAGCCCTTTCTACTTCTTGTGATATGCCGGCTACTCCTATCTCTCCCTTAAAAAGTGCTTCAGTATACTGCTGGCTACTGCCTTCAGCCTTAATAACTTGGTCTAACAGTCTCTTATACTCCTGTTGTGTAGACACCGCCGCAGCTTTCTTTTCATAATCTTTTTTAACCTTATCAGTCAGGGGAACTCTAATCTTTCCTGAACTGGTCTCAACTATCATATCATCATAAACACCTTGCTTTAGATCTCTCAAAAGCCCGTAAGAATTATTCTCTAATTCATAACTTAACTTAGCATTCATCAAAGCGGTATTATACACTGCCTGTGTCTTAGCAAGTACACCTGAGTCTAACCCCATACCATCAAGATCAAGTCCTTCAGCAAGTACAATGGTATCATTAGCCGCTTGCATACCCGCGGCTAAAGAAGAAGTACCATTTCCTACAGCAACAACAGTGCTATCCAAACCTTCGGTTACATCGGTAAGCGCGTTCTCTTGTCGTTTTGCTACTTCCCAAGCTGCCCCTTGACGTCCCAGTATCCCGATAGCACTACTGGAAGCCTTTAGAAAACCTAATTTAACTGTATCAGATTGAATTGACTCTGCATCAATAGATGCACTTTCCTGAAGTTTCTCAGCCAGAGCATCTGAATACCCCTTAGGATCTCCGGCGTATTGATTTTTAAGTTGTGCCTCAATAGTTACGGCACCTGCATTCCATTTCAAAAGCGAATTATTTACGGCTAAATCATCATATACTTTATCTACTGCTTTCTGTTTTTTATCCAAAAGAAGCCCAGCTTGAATTACGGTGTTCCCTAATTTAGCTACTGCGCCACCTATGATCTGGCCGGATTGGTCCACTGGTGCAACACCAACTGCCCGGGAAACTAATTGTTTTCTTTGATATTCGTTTATTCTACCCATTATTTTTTAGCCTTTGCTTCGTGTAAACTCGCAGCAGTTGAAATTCCGGTACCGGCCGCTTCTGTCATTCCACTTATCAAAGCCGCCCGGCCTTCATTTCGTACCCCGGTCGCTTTACTATACGCCAAACTTAATTGCGCTCTTCCTTTCGCTCTAACAGCGTCCGCTTCTTCTTTAGCATACGTCTTAGTCTGCGCGATAGTAATAAGCGCAGACCCGGCTATATGAACCCCAGAACTAATATACTGGAGAGATTGCGCAGAAGCAAATTTAGCTCCTTCTTCCTGTATAATGGCTGCAGTACGCAACGATTCTTGTTGAAGAGTTCTTCCTTCAGATACCACATCATTAGCCAACCGCGTAGATTCATTCAACGCAGAGATCCCTTTGGACATACTGCCCGCCATACTAAAAAGAGCGCCTGCTATTACTATTGCTGACATACTATTTCTCCTCGCTACTAATATCCATGTCAAAAATCATAGAGTTTAGAGTGCATGGATAAGGAACTGTCTGAATAATCCATATACTTCGTTGTTCACCAAAATTGTCAAAACCTGGCTGCTGTTTTGGGCCATTAAACAAAAACGTCGGCCGATCGGTAAACTGCACCCCATCTCTAAATCCTATCCGCTGCATATTATACGGATCTGATCCG
>Ga0222673_1000849_pt1 | contig 11722 bp, 9 predicted proteins | sample AntAcemetagen801_FD_179845 | JGI IMG/M metagenome (GOLD analysis project Ga0222673, IMG submission 179845) | Saline water microbial communities from Ace Lake, Antarctica - #801 | ecosystem: Environmental > Aquatic > Non-marine Saline and Alkaline > Saline | place: Antarctica: Ace Lake | collected...
ACAGGTAACTCTGGTTCTAGTTCAGGTGCTACTACAGGTTCTCCTGCTGGAGCAAACTGTCCTTGTGCAGCTTGAGTCTTAGTTCCAAACATTCCGTCTACTGCCAAATTAGCTCCTTGTGAATTGAGCTGTGTTTGAAGGTCTCTAACACTTTGAGAGTTTTCTCCGAATGTTGCGACTGGGTTATTTGTTTTTTTGAATTGGTTTGGTTGCATGATATTAGAAGTAGTATTCTGTTATTAAAACGTGTCCATTTCCTCCATTTCCCTGTGTAAATCCTGTACCTCCTGCTCCTCCTCCTCCTCCACCTTTTGTTCCTGTTAAACCATTACTTGAATTACCTCCCGCACCACCGTTTCCAAAAATTGAATTACCTCCCGCACCACCTACTCCTGCACCAGGCGAGGATACTCCCGCACCACCTGCTAAAGAAATAAGCATTTGCCCTGTTGTTGCACCTCCCGCACCACCTGCAGTACCTGCTGCTCCTGCTCCACCTAATGCTATTACAAAAGTTTTGAAGCTAGTATCTCCACCTGTAACACTATTACCTGTACCTCCTGCTCCAATAACAACTGATTCAGTTGAATTAAGTCGTTCTGCTGAAAATCTATAAAAAGTATAAGCACCTCCTCCTCCTCCCCCTCCATTTGTTGGATTGCCCACAGTTCCTGAACGTCCTGAACCTCCTCCTCCAACCATTTCAACGGTTATATAAGATAAATTGTTTGGTTTACTCCAAGTACCAGTTGCTTCAAATTCTCTTGAAACAATATTGTTTTGCCCTATTTGTCCTACTAATCCATTTATAGTCTTAAAATAAAGATCAACTGTTGAAACATCTTCCCATCCATCAGTAGCATTTTTTCTTTTAACAGATCCGTTCGCATATCCTCCTGCACTATTCGTACCTAGATTAATATGGTTTGAGTTGTCTGAAGTTGATGAACTAACAACTATCCAGTAAAGGTCTCCTTGTACCTGTCCTGCGTATTCTGTACCAAAAGTAACTTCAAATAAAGCGTCGTCATCTAAAGCGTTAAATACAGTATCAGTTAAAGTTACGGTTGCAAGGTCTGTTCCACTTGGATCTCCTGAGCTGTCTGCTTGAAGTGAAAATGTAATATCTCCTGCGTTTGTTCCTGTGTTTGGCTCTTTCCATAGTACCGCACCTCGTATCTTTGTACGTCCTGCTGTAAATGATTGAGCGATAAGATTGTTTTGTCCTGTTGAGTCTGCTTCACCTACTGCAATTTCTGCGTCTTGTGTTGTTTGTTCTTGGTCAAATTCACCTGAATAAACATTATCATCTGTAACATACTTATTTGTAGCGCTAGGCGTTCCTGTTGTTCCTACAAGTGCTGCTTTTTCTCCTGGTGTTACTGCATCTCGATCATAAATGTTTACCCAAACAAGTTTATTGTTTGCATCTCCTACTCCTACAATAACAGAGTTAGTTCCTGCTGAGGTTGATAAGTCTCCTGCTGTATCAGAAAGGTAATATATAGCACCTGCTGTATATGTTTGAGTTTTATCAAGTCCTGCTACAAGAACACCACCAGTGATAGCGTTTCCATCTGTTCCTGCTCCCTGAGCAATACCTAAGTTTAGGTTAACGCTCTTTGCAACGTCATCAGCATCAGTTTTGTACCATTCTCCATCGGATTCAGATTGATATACTGCTTCACCTGTTACAAGTGTTTCACCTGCTTTTGCTGCAATAACCGTTTGGTCGATTGATACTGTCCCACCGTTCACCAAAGAAAGCACCTTTTCAAGTGTTGTTAGTTGGTTGTTTGATGTAATAGTAGCTGAAGCGTCATATTCTAGTGGCTCGTTAGCATCTAGGTTGTCTGTTCCATTTAAAAGATTGTTTAAGTAGAAGATATGAGCAAAGTTAGTGATAGTCACTGTTGCTCCAAGCCTGTGAGCACGTACAACTCCTGTTGTAACGACTCCTTGTCGTGAGATAGACTTGATATTAGAGATTGCTGTACCAACAATATCACATGAGATATGTTCTTTTGATGAATTTCCTACATCAAGACTGAAAAAATACCTTCCGTTAGGTAAATTAACACCGTCATCGTCTACAATAGAGGACAATGTTCCTGATGTTGCACCAATAGATAGTGCTGATGATAATGAAGTTGTGAAGTCTGCTACGATAAGCGCTAAATTTGATGACATAATGTTTTTAAGTCCCCATTTATCATAATTATACTATAAAAGACAGGGAGTTGGAAGTGTTAATAAATTGGGTTTGGGTTGTTAGTAGTTCCTGTTGAAGGGTTTACGTTAGCTTTCTGCCGGAACCTACGAGGTATCTTCTCCTCGTACAGTTCAATGTTTTGATCTAATTGACTCTCTATGTCTGCATAGCCAAGTCCTAAGGCTACATACTTAATCTTTCTTTTTCTAAACTTAGGTACTTTTTTAAGTTTTATTTCCATGAAGTAAGGATAGATGTCTGTTAAAGCGTCTCCTCCTATCTGTGCTTCTCCAATAAAGTTAGCTCCGATAGACTGAGGTGATGAGTAATCTACATAACCTGCTGATCCAAATACTGTCCCTACTAGCTGATACCCTGAATCATCATAGTCTACATATACTCCGTAGCTCTGCTCTCTTGAAATATTACCTTTTAGTCGTATCTTTCTGTATTTCTTTAGTCTTGTTGTGTTCCAAGTCTCACCTTTACCCTCCCAATAGTTATTAATAACAAATCCGTCATCATCAAAACCACTGAAAAGTTGGAAAGTAGTTTCACTTATAGATGATCCCATAAATAGCTCACCTCCATCTCTAACAAAGGTTCTTCCTTGAAACGATGTAATGTCTACGGTTTTATTTGTAACATCACATAACAGTAATATATCGTTGTTATTTGAGCCCTTCTTTTTACAAGCAACAATAATATATCTTTCATATGTTTCAATAGTACAATCAGAATAATCGTATTTTGCAAAAGTAAACTGACCAAATAATACTTTTGGTATTACCGCATCACCAGTTAAATTCTTCTGCAAGATAGTCATTTCTGGCTTTTCTTCATTTGAAGTGTTCATAAAGATGATACCTGCTCCTGTAGAAATTGCTCCTCTGCTTGATTGTAGTCCCATTTCCTTTCTAAAGACCTTGTTTGTAGCGTTGCCATCATCTGCATCAATTGATAATTGATAAGCTGATTGCTTTTTCATAGAGTAATACACTCCATCTGGTCCGATAAGTACTTTTAGAATACCATCTCCCCCTTCGTCTTGAGGAAATTGGAATCCTTCGCTTGCTTGTCGAGGGTTTGAGTTTCGAAAGTCTGTTACTCCTCGCAAGTTAGAGTTTTCCCATTGATAATCTGCTGTTCCTACTCCTGAGTTAGTAAGCGTGTAAGCTCCTGTGATGTAGTTGATTGTTCCTGTCCCTCCGGCATCACCTGTTAGCACTCCTAAATAGTCATCAGTATAAACTTCTCCCGATCCTGTGATAGTTATTGTCACTGCAAAACAGTTCCTTGTAGCTCCTGCTGCCTTGAAAGCGAGTGTTCCTCCCAGTGAGCTTGTTTCCTCGTCTGCAACGGACGTATAGACCCCTGTATCACCTGATACACCTCGTTGGTTATCAATCCAAGAACCATATAATCCTGTTTTATCTTTTACCCTGTTCCAAAGAATAGTTCTTCCCTTATCAATAAATGCAGAACCTTTAAAGTTTATAGCTTCGTCATACATAACTGAGTGACTTTCTGGGTTAGCATTGTGAAACTTAAATATTCCATCAATACCAAAAGCATAAGTAAAAGACCCTGCTAAAGAGGAATAGTTTGTAAATGTATAGTCTGCGTCTGATGTTAGTCCTGTAACGGTATCAGTCCATGTTCCTGCATTAAGATATTGAATTACTGTACCTTTTTTTCTCCAGTGTACCTTTGCTCCGTTTGTTTTATAGCCAAAAGTTTCTCCTGTTATCTTTCCTGCTACTCCACTAGCTCCTACAAGTAGCTTTCCAGGAATAAGTTTGATACGTCCGTCTTGTGTATACCAGTTGTTAGAGTCTGAGGCCGCATCTTGTGGGATTATCTCTTCATCAAGGAGATTGTGAACACCACTTTTAAAAATTTTAATCTCTTTGTTGGTCATAGTATTAGTTTAATTGAAGTTGAGCGTTCCAGTAAGCCATATCAAGCATGTATTGTTCGTACATTGCTCTGTTTTCGTTGGCGTAGCTTGTTGCCTTTGGTGATAATTGAAGAATTGAATCTTCTGCTGCCATTCCATAAACAAGTATGTCTTGGAATCGTGCCGGCATTGGAGGAGTATCACCTGCTGTAAGGATTGGAGGAGTCTTAATGTAGTCAAAGTCATATGTTCTTAGCTCTGGTGTACCAGTAAATACAATCTTATCGTTCGCTAGATCAAGAAAAGCGTAACCTGTAGTACCTAAATACTGTCTTCTGTCTGAATAGTTTACTAAAAAGAAAGGTGAATAATTAGCACCCATGAATATTACTTTTGGAGCTGCATTGTTTTGAGCTGATACAGTGTTATCTGTATACAGGTAATTCTCTGAAAATGATGAGAAGTCTGCGGGGATAGTAATATATGAGCCATCTGCTCCTGATCCGGCAAGTGTTCCTGATGCTGAAGTTTTTAAAAACTCCCAAGAACGCTGTGCGCATACTCGTTGGTTAATTCTATTTAAGATTAAAAGTTCCTCTGAGGTAGATAATTCAGTGATATCACTCACCTGAAGCTCAAAAGTTGTAATTAGTTCGGTTGCTGTAGACATAAGGTTTAAGTGTTATTGGTTAATATACACATAACAAAACCCGAAAGGGTTCTGATAGTAAATACTAATCGCGGTTAGGCTACTAAAATCTTTACGTTTAGGAATTTCTTTGCTCCGTCTGCGAAAGTCTTGATTCCTGCAAGGTAGCTTGAGAATACGTTTGTTCCTCTTCGGTCTGAAGTAACTCTCATGTCTACTGGCTTCATGTCTTGAATAACTAAGTCAATTGCTCCTTTCTTACCGTAGTAAGCGTTTAGGAAGTTAAGTGACCATACGTCTGCTCCTGCTGTGAAAGTTTCTGCAACAGTAAGTCGTCCTGTTCCTACTCCTGTGACAGTAGTAGTGTTTGCTGATGCTGAATCTACTGCTGTTACTCCTGCAATAAGAGCTCGATCTGCTGCTGATACTTCAAAGTATGCTGCTGCTGCTCCTTCTCCTGCAGCGTAATCGTTAGTGTTTCCGATAGCTGCTGCTACTAGAACTCGTGTAGCATCTACGTCAGCTCCAATATCAATTTGTCCTGCTGCTGATGGTGCTGCCTTGAAAGTCCAAGTAACTCCATTGATTGAAAAAGTATCGTCTGCGGTTGGGTTTGTAGCGATAGACATAACTGCTGTAGATGTCAGGTTTTCTGAAATGTACATTTGTGCCATTGAAACGTCTCCTGCGTAACCATTCTTAAATACTGAACCTGCAAGGTCGATATTCTTTGAGATGATGAACTGTGAGATGTCTGATGCTGCGTAAGAGTCAACTACTAGACACATATTAGTCATAACCTCTTGGTTATTCTTGTTTCGTAGTTTTGCTCCTAGACGTGTAGTCATTTGAGGAACAGTAGTAGCTGAAAGCGTAATAGGTGTTCCTGTTGATTCTCCAGTTGTAAGGTCTCCATTGTCGAATGAGAATAGTGCGTTTGCTACTTCTGCAAAACATTTTCCGTCAAGGTCGATTGCAACCTTGATTCCTACTTGTTTACCAATTACTTCTCCTGGATTAAGCGATCCTGTTTGGATTGCTTCTCCGTCTGAGATATGGAAAGCTGCTTCTTTTTCAAGGTTAACAGTAAGTAGCTCTGAGCTATCTGTAATAGCGTCAATTGTTGATGCTGCTCCTCGTGTTACGTCTCGTACAAGTACTGCTGAGATGTCGTATGCTACTCGTTCTACTGAAGCTCCAAATTTAAGGATTGCTTCAAAACGAGTATTCATGATGTCCTTAGCTACAAGAGTTTTTTGAAAAACTTCTTGATAAGCGTTATCGAACTGGGGTTTATAGTCGGTCAATGCCATATTATATTTTAATTGTTAGGTATTTATTTCTTAACAATTTGTTTAGGGGTTAAATAATCCCCCCATCTTTTCCTTAGAATCCCTTCTTCAACATGATTTCGTTATATTTCTCCTTTTTCTTAGGATCGGCCATAACTTCTGCGAAGTATGCTCCGTCCTTTTGAGCTTTGTCAAAATCAAGCGGTTCTGGACTCTTTCCTCCGTTTGGAGTAGATGACTCTATAGTACGTTTTCCTGTTAAGGCGTTGCCATAGGTATCTTCCAATATCTGAGTGACGGTCTTTTTTGAGTTCTCTGGTAGTTTCGATAGCATCTTAATGACTTCAGGGTTTGCAATATCCTTGAACTCCGGACCTCTATCTAAAGCGGTTTCATACGCTTTCTTAAACTTACTTTCAAAAGTTGTAGCACTGTTAAGTGAATCGAACTTAGAATTGATACGCTCATCAATACCTTCTTCAGCTTGAGTCCTAATACTGGTTGCAAAGTCTTGCAAGAACTTCGGGTCAATATTATGCTCATCAGCGATTGCGTTTATATCTTTAGATACTTCCTTTGCGTTAGCACCTTCTTCAATAGACTCTTGTAAGGCTTTCAGTTCTTTCTCGGCTTGTTTACGAGCTTTCTTTTCACTCACAAATACATTCCGGTCAATAGTTCCGTTGTCCTTGTCTGTTTTACCAGACATTTCACTGATTGTTTCCTCTTTAACTACTTCTTTAACTTCAGGAGTAGTTTCAGGTTCAACATTAGTATCTTTTATATCCACTACTGGAATCTCAGGTGTATTAACCTCCACCTCTGGAGTACTTTTTTGTTCATTCATACAATTTAACATTTTAGAGAAGTTGCGCTTCTGGATTTTTTAACCGCTCTGCCTCGCGTATTAGATTTTGCCCTTCTCAGGACCCCATATATAAAAATTATACTACATTATGAAATCTTGGGCAATAATGTAGCTTGTCCTGTATACATGAAGTAGATGGGGGTGACTCCATATACACAGGACGAGCAACACTACTCGTCTGATAAAGATTGCTCTAGCAACTCATTAAGATCTTCTTTTTTCTTATCTGAATTGATTAGCGCTTTAGCTAAATCAAGTTTTGTTTTCATTTCTGCTGATAAAGTAACGAACTCTTGCAAGGTTAAGTCTTTATGACTTGCGATAAGAGTATGAACATTTGAAACGATGTCTTTAATTAGGCTATCAACAAGGATCTTTCCCCCCTCCATGTTGTTGAGCGCACTAATAGCGGTAATCTTATCAAGATCATCAGCAATACTTTTAATTGCAGGGTCTTCGTTATTCTTTATCTTCTCCAAGTTCTTTTGGTTCATAAGGCGATTCAATATTATTTAGCTCTGGTAACTGCTCTTTAATTACTTTCATCTCTTCTGTGTCCGATTCAATTTGTGCTTCTACTTCGTCAAGTTTTGATTGTACTAAGTCTATAGTGTTCTGTGTGTCTTGATAAAGCCAAGCGGTAAAGATTTCTTCCTCCGACATATCTTTTAAGAATGGGTGAAAGTGAATAATGTTTTCCTGCTTTGCGCTGTCTACTTTAACCTTTGCTGCTAATTCAGTTTGAGTCTTTGTGTTCTGTCTTATGTTTGCGTATACATCTGAAACAGTAAATTCAATAACGTGTCCTCGCTTTTCAATCGTTCTGTCTTCCATTAAGATTTCTTCTCCTGTTTCGTTTGGTTTGATATTATATTCCATGTTTATAGTTGCGGAGGAATATTGCCCCCATTATCATTGTTAATATTGACGTTTTTGTTTACGTCAATCTGTTCTGGTTGTTGCGGTTGATTAAGCATTGCCATTCTATCTTTAAACAACTGCCTATTCGCTTCTTGTACCATGTTCTGAATAATTATTTCTTCAAGGGTATTTAAGTAATCCGCAAGTTCCAAGAACTGATCTTCGCTAATGTCTTCTCTGTGGTCTTTCATGTAGTCCACGAACTTTTGCTTGTAAGCGGTATTAGCTCTTTCGTTTGGTTCAATTACATCACCGTCTAGGATTCTTTCAATGTCCCTTTCTGCTTCTGACATTATCTTTGCGTCTCCAAAGTCTCCTGAGTCTTGAAGTTGCCGGATAGTATCTTCATCAAAGCCTGAAATCTCTGCTTGTATTTCATATGCTTTCTGTGGGTTCTGCATAGGGTTTTGTGCTTGTCCTTGTAAGAACGCTAGTTTTGTTCTCTTCTCCCCCTCTGATAGGGCAAGTGCTGCGCTTGAACTCTCTACCATGCAACCGAACTCTTCATCTTTTCTAAATATGTCCCTTCTTGATACGTTTACAAGCTCAACTCCGTCTGGTCCAAGAATGTCTACAGATATCTTCTTGCTTAAGTGTTCTCGTACTCCATGTTCATACAGCAAAGCAAATCTTTTATATCCGAACGCATAAGACTTATTAAGTAGTCCAAATCTATCTGCTGCGTTAGCTTGATTCCCTTCGTAGATTCCTACCTTATCTTCTTCTGCAAGCCCTTGTGATGCTGCTGATACTCCTGAAGACTTCTCTCTGATACCTTCTAGCATCTCGAACACGTTTATCGGTGTAGTGATTGAGGGAACTCTTAACAGTTGAACTGCTTTATCAGCATCAAAGTCTTTTTTAACTTTAATATATCCATCTCTTCGGTACTTTAGTTCCGCAAGGTTTTCAATAGCTCCTACGTTTACTACTTTCTGAGGCTTGTTAATCTGCTCTGCGTTGTCTAACAGTTGATTGACTGATACTGCTTGTGCCATGAATATCTCACGAACATAGTCACAGTATGAAGGAGTCCAAAACTCTGTAAGGTCTAAGAACGCAGCCCAAGTCCAGAATGGCCACATATCTGATTCAAAGATATCTGATAACTTCTCTACTCTTACGGCTGTTGATCCGCTCTCGGTCATAAGTAAATAGTATCGTTCGCCTTCATAAGTCGTATACCAGTTCCAGAACTTATACTTTTCTGAGCCAGATATCTGCTTCTCTGCTTGGTTTACGTTAGTGTCATAGGTTCTGCTTTGCTTGTTCACCTGCTCTTGAGATGATTCAGTTGCATTACTTTGCCCTTCAATAAGTCGTGTAGTCTCTGTTTTAAGGAATGTTTTATCTTTAATACCCTTCTCTAGCTGTGACTTAGACTTAATAACTCCATAGTTTCCCATGTACTCTGCTCTTTCAATATCAATTCCTCCACCGGAAGGATCAATAAGGAAGTCGTATACGTCTACGTTCTCTAATTTAGACTTATACTTTCCGTTTTCACTGTCTGCGGTGTATGAATAAATAGTACGACCATAGATTATCCCTTGCTTCTTTCCTACGAGGTCTTTTATATCCCAGTTATCCTTTTCTTGGTCTGTTACCCTTAGCGCATTGAGAAGTTTTACTCTTTGTAGCTGTGATTCTTTACGCTTTGTGAACTTAAAGATAAGGGGAGTGTCTATTTTAGACAATAGAGTATGAACAAATGAACTCATTTGCCCTAAGTCTACGTTAGCACGAGAGGTAATTACATCTTTTCTACGTCCATAATAAAGGTTTTCGTTAATTTTCCAGTTCTTTACCTTCCCTTGTTTGTAATCTCGCGCAAATTCAATCTCTTGAAGTGCTTGTGCGATGATTCTTTGCCTTTTTTGATAGTTAATTTTCATTATGTTTGAGTCCCCACCCATTAAATGATTGTTATATCCATATTATACTACTAAATAGTAGAATAGTACAAGATTACAGCCCTATTTCGCTATATAAATCGTCTTCTGCCATTGGAAGTAGTGATTCATCGTCTACATAACCCACTGTATGAGGTGATTCTGCTATCTGAGACTGATATGCAGCACTATCCATAGTGTCATCGTGCTTGGAATGAGGGAAACGTAGCTCTTCTTGCTCTAGGTCTTCACATTCATCAACAATATGGAAGATAGAACTTGATTCATAGCGCGGTAATAGCCCTCTAATACGTTTTTCCTTGTTAGTCCCTCCATGTTTCAAGGGAACAATAGGTAAATACTTATTTCTTTTACGCATTTCATCGTTTAAGAACGGCTCTAAGGCTTGAGTAAAGGTTGTCTCTTCTATTCCTATCTTCTCTGGCTTGTATAGATCATAGAGTTCAAACAGTTTATTGAATAACTCCGCACTGTTAATCTTTTCTTTCCAGGACTTAAAGTACCATTTGTTTTCTGATGATACCCAGTTAACAGTAAACCCTGTGAAGTCTGCGCTTTCTTTCTTAGATACGGCAGGGTCTATAGTTATATAGCAAAGAGTATCAAGCTGTTTCACTTCCTGTACGGTTGCGTACAGAAACATCTCTTTCTTAAACTCTCGCCTTGATCCACTTACAGGGTCGCACATATAATCACCGTACCAGTCTTCTGCGTTAGTTTTAATGTCCTTTAGCTTCTCTTTAGTATATCTTTCCCACGTTGGTACTTCTGATTCGTCCATGATAGGCGTTAGCTGTACGATAGAGGCCTTTTTCTTTAGGTTCTCGATAACTCCTATGTCTGAGATATAGTTCGCCGTACAGGTCCAATTACCGTCAAAGGCTAATCCTTGAATAGCTTCGTCCACCTTTTTAATAATGGCTGCGGTTATAACATCTGATGTAATAGAGTCGCTGTCCTCCACATCATCAAACCAAATCCAGTCTGGTCTATACGCATCTTGGATATGTCCTCGCTGTGTTTGACCTACGGTTCCGGCGGTAAACTTCACTCCAGTTGTCATAGTGAATGAACTCATAGTCTTCTCCGTCTTCTTTTCTGACTCTTGCTCAAACTTGTTTCCATAGATATGTTGTGCCTCCAGAATCAAGTTAAATACGTCCGTTACTATCTGCTTTGCGTTCTTTATATCCCTCGTCATGATCTTCAAATACTTCCTACGGTGTTCTATGTCGTTTAAAAGGACGAATACTACAAACAGTTTCTTTCCGGTTGTTTTAGATGATCCACGAAAGGCAATGTTGAGATAGTTCTCATTATCAATATAAGACTTAATTTCATTAAGAATCATCTTTTTATGAAACGGTGCTGACTTTGTTTGAAAGTACCTCCCAAACTGTGAACGAGAAAAAAGAACATACTTTTGGTAGATGCTCTCTGTATCGTTTGTGCTATCAAAAGAGAATAAGTTTAGCTTAGCCTTGCTATCACTTCCCCCTAGTATTTCTTTAATGATATCTTTTTTCATAGTTATTTTTCTGTAAACGCTTCGTCCAGTAGATCGTCCATGTCTTTTTTAGCTTGAGGATCAAATAGGTCTTCTCCGTCTTTCCCTGTCTGTTCTGTCCTAGTAGAGAAGTCATCTTTCATCTTACGTTCAGCCCACCATTTAGTCATTTCTTTCTTCTTATCCTCCTCGTCTACCTCTGTAATTATCTGTTGCCGTATGTTGCTCATCGCTATACGGTTTATAGCGTTCTCCCAATCCTGGAGTTTCATTGAAAGGGATTCATCTGCTTTAACCCACTTACATAAGGTTGTATCATCTAAACCTACCATCTTGCAAGACTTTGCTCGTGAAAATCCAAGTTCAAGACTTTCCCTTAAACTTTCAATGATTGTTTCTTTTTGTTTGTCTGTGTAAGGCTTGCCTTGACTCATAATACATTTAGTATACCACGTTATTT
>Ga0222673_1000850_pt1 | contig 11711 bp, 9 predicted proteins | sample AntAcemetagen801_FD_179845 | JGI IMG/M metagenome (GOLD analysis project Ga0222673, IMG submission 179845) | Saline water microbial communities from Ace Lake, Antarctica - #801 | ecosystem: Environmental > Aquatic > Non-marine Saline and Alkaline > Saline | place: Antarctica: Ace Lake | collected...
CCTTTTACAATGGAGGTACCAAACCAGAAGAGGATGATTGCTGAAAGAAGACTGGTGATATTTCCATCGCGGATTGCACTCCATGCACGTTTGAATCCTTCACGCGCTGCTTCGCGGCTATTCTTTCCTTTTGCATATTCTTCTTTCATACGCTCAAACACCAGCACATTAGCGTCTACCGCCATACCAAGAGAGAGAACAAGTCCTGCAAGTCCAGCAGCGGTAAGTGTAACGGGTACAAACTTAAACAATGCAAGCATCATCACAACGTACCCAACAAGCGAAACTCCAGCGACGAGCCCTGGAAGTCGATACCAAAGTATCATAAAAGCAATAACCAATGAAAGACCTACCACACCTGCTTTCATTCCTTTGTTGAGAACTTCTTCTCCAAGTGATGCACCTACCGTCTGCGTACTTGCAAGCTCAATAGGTACTGGTAGAGCGCCAAAGTTTAAGTTTTGTGCGAGCGCCCTTGCTTCCTCTGGGGTAAATCCTCCAGAAATAACCGCACGGCCACCTGCAATAGCTTCGTTGATCCGTGGTGAAGAAATCATTTCTCCGTCAAGGAAAATAGCGAGGTTTTCTCCCGTGTGCTCACGAGTGATTGTTTCAAACAAATCTCCTCCTTCTGCATTAAACACAATAGAAACAATTGGTTCGTTTGAAAGTTGTCCGCCACTGCCTCCAGCAAACTCTAGAGCCGCGCTTTCGAGGTATCGCCCAGTGAGTCCTGTGTCAATAAACGGATTAATGTCTTCGGTAGCCTCTTTAACGCCTTCTTCTACAGGAACACCATCAACCTCAACCGAGGTAACAGCTTGTGCATCAAGTGCTTTTTGGTTAATCAGACGAAACTCAAGCAACGGTGTCTTCCCAATTTCTTCAACCGCAGTAGCGACGTCAGTTACTCCAGGAAGCTCTACCACCAATCGTTCAACGGTGTTTTCTGAAACAAAACTACTACGCTCTACTTGCACAATTGGTTCGGAAACCCCGAAGATGTTCACACGGCGTTCAATAACGTCACGTAAGACGTTCATTAAGTCAGCCACTTCAGCTGGTGCAATTTTTGATACGTCCGCCTCGTACACAAGGTGAGAACCACCGGCAAGATCGAGTCCTAATTTAAATGGATATTTTGAATCCTCCGATACGGTGCTCGTGTATACAAAGAATCCTATCAATACAATAGCTGCGAGTACTGAAACTGCATGAAACTTCTGAATAAAAGCCTTACTGTCTCCTTCACTACTTCCTTCTTCTTTTTTCTGTAAATTATTCTTAGACATATTTTCTTATGGCTACATTTATATCATTTCTAGACCTTTCATGCACTCTTTATATTGGATTATATTGAAATCAAGGCAAGAACTTGATTTTCAGAGGTTATTGCGTTGATGCTTCTACGACATTGCGTAGCAATATAGCTACGGTAATCGGACCAATGCCTCCTGGCACTGGTGTTATAAGTGACGCTTTTTGTACACAATCTTGATGAGCATCTCCTTTGAGCTCCCCACCTTCTTCGGAAGTTCCAGCATCAAAAATAACCACACCCTCTTTAATCATGTCGGACTTCACTAAAGAAGGCACTCCTGCCCCGAGAATGAGGATATCGGCAGTAGTTATTGCTAATGCTGAATCTTCATCAGTGGACTCAGCGGTTAAAACCGTCACCTGCGCGCCTTGGCTACGTGCCCACAATGCTGCTGGTCTACCAACCAGCTTACCGTGCCCCACCACAACTACCTTCTGTGAAGCAAACAGCACATCGTGTCGGTATGCAATTTCAGAAATTGCCCCAACTACTGGAGACATAAATGATGTTGCAGTTCCGTTGTAGTGCATACCGTCAACATCATATTTCAAAGGGATGGCCGCAAGAACTGCGACCATATCAATATGTTCAGGTAATGGCAACTGCACGATAATACCATCAGTCTGCATGCAGGCGCGCTGTACCGACTGCACTACTTCGGGCGTGGTGAGCACTTCTGGAAGCTCAATAATATTAATACCAATGCCTACTTCAACAGCCTTTTTTTTCTTCAAGGCAAGGTATCTCTGAGTTTCAAAGTTAGGGGCACAGGTAAAGACCGTCAGGTGGGGTGCCTGAGATAAGTGTGTTACTTGATTTGCAATTTCTCCATAGAGATCTTTCGCTATGGCTTTACCATCAACAATCATGTGCGGTAGTATACCAAAATAGAATCATAAAAAACACCTAAATGCCCAAAATGTAGGCCATTTTGGGCATTTAGGTGTTTTTAGGGTTTGTCTTAGAGTGTTGGTTTTGGTTTTTTATCATTCCCAGGAACCCAACTTTCGTACCGTCCGTCTGTATACTGGAAGGCATCTTTGCTTGTATGCTTGCAGATATATATCTTTGCTAGTTTCTCTCCACTCATTACTACTGGATACGAGTAAAATCGCCATGAACCAGAACAAGTTGGGATACGACCACGTGTTGCATGCCAGAAAAAGAAAAAGGCGAAGCGTGCCATCCACGGTTGAATCGGCAACACTTTCTTCCCAACTGCCTTTGCCATGTCGCCTGCGTAGACTGCGTCAGAAACTGGCGTGATGTTGAAAGCATCATATTCCCAACCTACATCATCGAACACAAACTGTGTGACGATATCACTCACGTCATCCTCATGAATAAACTGACGTACCCAACCTTTTGTGGCTGGCACGTATGAAGTTAGTGTCGTGATGACTTTGTTTATAAAACCACCTTTGAGGTTTCCTGAAAGTGCAGACTGCAATCCAAAACGAATCCTCATGTACCTTCCTCGTGGACCGGTGATTGCAGCAGGACGAACGATCAAAACTTGCGGTAATGTAGCACCATCAGACTTCATCATGTTGTACATTGCAGCTAGATTTTCTTCAGTTACTTTCTTTTCGTGTGCGTAAATGTAGTCATCGTTACGAAATCCTTCTTCTTCAGTAAAAAGGTGTTCAAACCTATTGTCTTTGCGTGCTGAGTAAGAAGATGCCGTTGAGAAATATACGAACTTTTTTACCGAGGGTTCAGCGAGTGCGAATTCAAACACTTTGTCTGAACCTTCAACATTCCACCTCCACTGTTCTTTAGACTGCCCATACATGGCGCGAATCTGCCACGCGGTATGAATGACTGCATCTGGTTTGTGTGTTGCAGCGATTTCCTGCCAACCGTCATCTGCCATGTTGTGCTGAATGTAGGTGACTTTTGGAATTGATGCACACCACTCCCCCTGTGGTTCTTTATCAAGCGCAATAATTTCTTTGACATCATCTCGCTTTGAGAACTGGTCACAAAGCATCTCTCCCACGTATCCAACTCCGACAATTAAAATAGTTTTTTGTTCCATATAGTCATTGTAATTTCCACTAGTATAATAGTATAACAAACATTACAACCTCTACTCTGATTTAAATGTTGCACCCTGTCGAACAGCGTCATAAAAGTAAGACCTAGGACATTCGATGTCCTAGGTTCAAGAAGGGGCTATCTTGGAAGCTTAATTCGAATTCCGAACCTTGACAACAGGGTTTTTATTGTTCGTAATGCAATTTCTATATCTAGTATCATTGATCGATTTTTTACATAATATAAATCGTACGCTAATCGTACACGAGATTCGTCAATTGACTGCGGACTGATGTTGTCTTCCATGTAGTGCTGATGTGTCTGTGCCCATCCAGTTACCCCAGGTTTTACAAAATTACGGATGTTGTAATGAGGAATTTCTTCAGCCAAACGATTCCCTAAACCAACGATATCGTTACGCGGACCTATCAGTGACATTTCTCCCTTAAAGATACTTATACATTGTGGCAACTCATCGATACTTGTTTTTCTCAATACTGCACCTACTTTAGTAATCATATTTTTCTTTTTCATATCTTCCTGTATCCATGTATCACTATCAGTATCATTACTGGTCATTGTTCGTATCTTGTATACCTTTACTGGTTTATTTTGTCTACCAATTCTATTCTGTGTAATAAATACAGGTCCTTCTCCTTCAATACGCATTGCAAGTATTATAAACGGCAACATGAGTCCAAGCAGCACTAACAGTACAACACTACCGATTATGTCAAAAATACGCTTACCTATTTCATACACCAAACTCTTAGACTGAGATACGTGTTTTATAAACCAGTCATACCGAAGTGCCGACAGAGGTACTCTGTCAAACGTATCCTCGTATACTTTATAAAAATCAAGAAATGTAAACTTAAACTTAAGAAATGCTAAGTCGAATATGGTTGGCATAATACGCTCCATATAATCCCCTGTTGGGTTTGCAACGATTATTGAAATATCTTCTTCATCAATAAGTCCTAATAACTTGTGTTCAAAATCCTTAGTCTCCGATGCAGTAGCGTTATCAATGATGCGAACAAATGAGTAGTTGTACCGTTCGTTGTTGTTAACTTCATCAACTAATTCAATAGCTTCATCCCCATCTGCAATTAAGATAGCCTTATGTCGGTTTTTGGGTGAGAAGTAGTTGAATAACTTTAATCGCCACAACGTAATAAGTAGTACCGATATAATAAAATAAATAACAAGATTTATTTTTGGGGCAATCCCAAGCGGAAGGATAAAAAATAACAACGCTCCAATGAGCATATTTACGAACTGCGTATTTAAAATACGGCTAAAAAGTAAACTTTTTAAGAAAACAGTATGTTTGTCATATAAACCTGCGATGTAGAAAATAAAAAGCCATATCCCTGTGAGCATAAAAAATGGCCCTGCGTGTGTACTGAGCAAATCACCACTAGGAATTGCAAAGTATCGGATGCTGAGCATGAAGTACAACGAAACAACAAAGCAAACAATGTCGCCTACAATCAGCATCAATAATTCTCTTCCTCGTTCGCCCATATATTTTATATTTGTATGTTTATCCTACAGAAAGCACACAAATTAGCAATATATAACACTTAATGAATAGTGGTATAGTTATACAAAATACATAATATAAACCTGAAATGACAAAACACGAGAGAAAGAAAGTATTATTTCTTATAACCAAGAGCAATTGGGGAGGCGCCCAACGATATGTCTTTGACCTTGCTACTAACCTCGACCCAGAACAATTTGAAGCGGTGGTCGCAGTAGGAGGTACTGGGGAATTAGTTCCAAAATTAAATGAGGCTGGGATACGAACCCTCAAACTTGCACATATGGGAAACACGTTGTCTGTCTTCAGACTTGGAAAAATACTATTCGAATGTGTGCAACTTCTCCGCAAAGAAAGGCCCAATGTTCTTCATACAAATAGTTCAATTGCTGGCTTTACAGGTGTACTTGCTGGTCGGTGCACGAAGATACAAAGAATTATTTTCACCGCACATGGGTGGGCGTTTAATGAAGATCGCTCACAACTACAGAAGAATATTTTTAAAACATTTCACTGGCTTACAGTATTATGTAGTCATCACACCACTGCCGTATCTACTGCCACTAAATTACAAATGAATTGGCCTCTGGTGCAAAAAAAGATGATTGTAATTAATCCTGGTCGCACTATCACAGACCTCAAACATCGATCAGAAGCTAGAGGAATTCTTGAAACAAAAATGACCGACAGTGTAGCTAATCTAACTGAGTACCATACCGACACCTGGATCGGCACTATTGCCGAGTTACATCCTATAAAACAGCTCAACAGAGCCATAGATTCAATAGCGTCATTGACCCGTACTATACCAAAAATACGGTATGTCATTATCGGCGATGGCCAATGCAAAGAATCTCTGCAACAACAGGTCAAGGACCTAGGTATCGAGCAACATGTCTTTTTTGCTGGTGCTGTCCACGAAGCCGCACGTTTTTTGAAAGCCTTTGATATATTTGTGTTACCTTCAAAATCTGAAGCATTTGGATATGTACTACTTGAAGCAGGTATTGCACGTGTCCCAATAGTTACAACGGACACCGGTGGTATTCCTGACATCATAACCAATGAAATGACTGGGTTGCTCGTGCAAACAAATGATACTCCTGCACTTACCAACGCAGTACACATTCTGCTTACTGACAAAAAACTTCGTGAAAAACTAGTGGATGCAAACGAGATAAATGCAAATATGTACACTGTGGAAAAAATGACAAAGGAAACAGTCAAGCTGTACTCACAAACTAAATAAATACCTCTTACTAAGACTACCTTACTTATATATAAATGAACTCTCCCTAAGTCATTGATAATTCTTTCAAACAAACGAGCATAATACTTATAAATATTCGTTTTCTGTTGACATACAACTTGTACATCAACAAAAATATGCCATTATACAATATATGAGTGACGTTCAATTTGATGAGGGACAGTATTCGCAAACCAGCTTTAACATACCAAAACCATCTAAGATGGCTTCTTTGGTTATCAGTACTGGTCTCGCTAAAGACGAAAAGGGTGCAAATATTGTGTTGATTGGGTTCATTGGAGTATTGGTGGTTATATTTTTTATTGCTATAAACTCAGGGCCAAGCAATACATACAATCCCAACGATACAAAAATAGATCAACCGACTTTAGATGCTGAAGCAGGACTCTAATATACTATGTATTTGCAAGAAAAAAATAAAGGTTTTACACTTATTGAGTTGTTGGTAGTCATTGCTATCATTGGTACACTAGCGAGTGTAGTGCTCGCAAGCCTAAATACAGCAAGAGGAAAAGCCCGCGATGCAAAACGGGCGTCGGATATGCATCAAGTACAATCAGCATTACAACTCTATTGGTTAGACAATGACGGGACATATCCTCCTAGTCAAACAGATTATCTTCTACCTGTAGAATCTCACGCTCTTTCGCCTGATTATTTGCCAATAATGAGTTCGGACCCTCTCTATACAGGAACAGATGGATATCGATACCGACGGTCCAACTCCAAAAAAAGCATACATGTTGCTAGTTCGTCTTGAAAAAAATATTCAATCCAATGGAAGTCTAAAATGGTGTGCTATAAGGGAAAATAATCCGATTGGATGGGACAGTTTGACCACATACCCACCCTGTAATTTTTAAAAACTACTCCTCAACAATCGCTAAGTTGGTTGATTCGTATTGAATCTTTGCGTAACGGCTCATTGCCATTACAATTCCAATACCCAAAAACTCTGTTACGAGATGTGTCCCTCCATAACTTAAGAACGGAACTGTTGTTCCCGTCACTGGTAGAAGTCCTATATTCATACCAATATGCACAAAAAAGTGACTTACAAATAGTATCGCAACGCCGGTTGCAAACAATCGCTCAAAGTTACTGTCTGCGCGAATGGCGTGTAGTAATAAACGCCCAATAGCGACACCAAATAGTAAAAACAACACAACCACACCCAAAAGGCCCCACTCTTCAGCAAACGCAGCAAAAATAAAGTCTGTCTCGTACTCTGGTAAATACTGAAGCTTTGATTGCGTGCCGTACCCAATCCCCTTTCCTATGAACTGTCCTGAACCAACCGCCACAGTCGACTGATATGCATTGTATCCAGCACCTTGAATATCAGAAAGTGGGTCTAAAAAAGTTCCAATACGTGCTTTTTGATAGTCCTGAAAAGCAAATTGCCACATCCCTCCAAATGCGAGAGCTCCAAGTAAAAAAACTATTGCCAAGTGTTTGAGTTTGATACCGGCAACCAGCACCATACCAAACCAAACAAAGAACAGAATAATTGCAGACCCAAAGTCGGGTTGAATAAATACCAGACCAAAAAATAGCATCGCGTACAGTCCTGATATTATGATGTGTCTGAAGTCCCCAATGAGTTCATGTCGTTTTGAGAAGTACTTTGCAAGTACGGCAATGAGGACAATCTTGGCAGGGTCAGACGGTTGCAGTGAGAAAAAACCTAAGTCAAAACGACTTTGTGCACCGAGGGTTACTTCACCTACAAATAATACTAATATTAGAAGGAATAAAAAGAAAAGATAGATACCAAAAGTGGAGTTTCCAACACGAAGAAATCGATAGTCAGGAATCATCGCAAGCAACATAACAGCAATGGCTGTAGAAATCCAAGTTAGTTGTCTTTCAAAAAAGAAATTATCTCCTTGATATGAATACATGGTAACCAGTCCCATACCAGACAACAACAAACATGACCCCACAAGCCAAATATCGAATCCTTTAAAAAGTGAGAGTAACGTTCTCATAGAGGCTTAGTATACGCGATATGGAGTACAAGGTAAAAGAGACATAGGAAGCTACGCTTCCTATGTCTCTTTTACCTTACATTAAACATTAACTTCTGCGTTTCTCAAGTTCCGATATATATGTCACACCAGTTTCTAAAATGAGTTCTTCAAAAATATGGGAGAGACGCTCCTGACCCATCGAAGATCTTGAGCTTCCAACTAGGGACACACTATTATTTTTTGCAAAATTAAAGACACCTTCCAAAAGGTCACGTCCGTACCCCTTACCTTGGTAGATAGTATCAACAGAAACAAACTGAATACCATAGGTATTTTCTCTATTCTCATCAGGAGTTAATCCAGCAAGACCAATGATTAAACCCTCTACCGATAAAGTTACATACACGTCATCAAGAGTTCCTTCAGCAATACGTTTCATTTCTCTTGGATTTAAACGTAAATCAGGAGGCCAAAAATATTTAAACGCGCCTCCTTCCTCTTTAGTTCTAAACCGAGGATCTTTCGGAGTAAATTCTTTGTCAAATACCATTTTCTCTAACTCAGCTCTACCTACTACTTGTACCTTCTTATTTTTCTCCACAGATTCAAAACTTGTTTTCATAACACGTATTAGTTTAGAGATGAAAAACCTGCATCGGTCTTTGGGATTATCTCTATAATAGCCGCACCATCTTCACAAATTTCTGCAGTAATATTCTTATAAATACGATCAATGTCGGTAACAGACAAGGCTTTGTATGCTTGCTTAGGGCTACTTGCAAGTTGTGTCACAAATTCCATATTTACTTTTTCCCCTAAACCGATAGTAAACACATTGATGCCCTGCTGTTTTATTTTTGTTGCCGCCACGAGCGCATATTTTTCTGGCTCTTGTTCTGGTGCTGTTGCCAATCCATCAGTGAGTAACACCATTATTTTTCGTGCTTCTTTATTATGTCGTAGTGACGTAAGTTCTTCTCCCCCACGATACAAAGCACCACCAGTGTTGGTGCTTCCTGTTTCCTCTTTTGGGTTAATGGTAAGCTTCGCTATGTCAGTTGCCACTTTATGAATGTTGCCTGTTAACGTATTATGTATCAGAGCCTCAGTAGCGAAAGTCACCAAGGCCACTTGGTCACCAGTTTGCAATCGTGAAGTAAATCCTTGTGCTGCTGCAAGTACCGAAGTGATTGGTTGAGGGGGTTTGTCTCCGTCATTATTCATACTTCCTGAAAGGTCAATAGCAAGCAGAACGTCAGTTGGAACGTCGCAACTACGTAATGTCTTTGCAATCGGTTCAGGCCATGTAAATATTGCCGTCTCTAAACTACGTGGCGCGAAATTGTCTATAAAGGTACGGGAAGAAGTCAATGCATTCCCTTGAGCATCAAAAATAGTTGCAATAACTTCTACTTCTTTCACAGTCGTAAGTGCATTGTTATAAATCTGTGCCTCCAAACGAGGACTTGCATCAGCACCAGTAAGTTTCCTAGACTGTACATTAAACTGTCCTCGACCACTACTTGCCTGAACCCAAGTAACAATCTCACCAAGCTCCAAAATAGTCTGAGTTGGAACGCGACCTTGTGTGTCGATTCGCGCTTCAAAGACTGGGTACACACTATCGGGTGGCAAAATAGTTGTTCCAGATCGTTCCGCGATTAACCCTTGAGAATCGTACAAGGACATAGTGTATGGAACCTTTGGTGAAGCTGCAGTGAGATTATTATTTTCAATATACGCAACCGCGTTGTACTGACCGTCAGTCACACGGAAACTTCGTGACCATTGCACGGTCGGTGCTTTCACATCAAATACACAAATACGATTACACACACCACCACAATCAGTCCCTCGCTCCTCTCCATTTTCTCGACCATCAAAACACGTTGGTGACTGATAAAAGTTCACTATGTATATTCCTATAAAAATAAACATCCAGAATGCACCAAAACCAGCACCATACTGTACCCTACGAAAAAATGCCCAACGGCGACTGATATTCATTGTGTATATTGTACCAAACAACTGTTCAGAGATACGTAACTTCCACGAATAATCCCCAGATACAAACTAAACATACGGTCATTTACTCAAACCTACTTTAGTTATACAGACTTAGAGAGTTTATAATGAGTACGTTTGACTTCATAAATACTCCAATCAATTGGAGTATTTTCGCATGTAAAAAACTTAGCTGCCAAGAGCTACATTAAGGTGTTATTTGCTTCGAGAGAATTTTGGGCTAAAAAGTGAACCACGAATGTCAACCTATATTATACCATCCCCAACTAACCATCCAACATAAACCCAAAAAATTGGCTGCAAAAATGAAAAAACCTTCCATTCGAATGGAAGGTTTTGAGGTTTGTATGGCTGGGCTTGCACAACTCTCACAGAAGTACCCCAGACAAAATAAAACACCTGAAATTTAAATAAATACTGTATGTTGGCGCCGACCTACTCTCCCTCTTGCGAAGTACCATCGGTGCTGGTGAGCTTAACTTCCGTGTTCGGAATGAGAACGGGTGGGCCCTCGCCGCCAAAGCACCAACATACAAAATTCATTTATTAAATTTCAGGTGTTTTATTATATATTGAAAATTTGTGCGGGGAGCGGTTTAGATAAAATCTACCTACTCCCCTTCCTTTCTGTTCAACCGTTTTGGGAACGGATGCCAACATAAGGTTAACTCTTCAATATTATATTGTAAATAACTATTTCATCACGGGTTACGCAATAATTTTAATTCCCCTTAAAATCATTGGGTAACCCACAATATTGATACGTAAATAACTACTTTCGTTTATAGAATTAAAGAAGGGCACGATGTAAAACATCGTGGGTGACCCGGTCTAAATGGTTTTCATCATCGACAACATCGAAATGTTACCGAATAAACCGACCGGGCCACCTGGGATTCACAACACAACAATTGTGTGTTTCTTAGCTGTTCTCCCATAACATCAGGAGTACCTCAAGCATACGCAAAGCGTATCTTTTGGTGGGTTGCCCCATTAGGAAATTTTTGGGTCAAAGCCTGCACTCGGCTACCCAAAACTTATCGCAGAGTACCACGTCCTTCATCACAGCCAGAACAAGAATCCCTTCTTTAATTCTATAAACTTTCCTGTCATAAGAACCAAAGGTTTTTATGACTGACTTTTACAACACACACCTTACTACAATCAACAAATTGTAACCAAGATTTTCAAAATGAAATGGAGTTGTATGGTACACGAGTAAAATAATGCGAGTGGGCCCAAAGGCCAGCGAGCTTTATTTTCACGAGTGTAACGCGCAAATACGTTCATTTTGTACATCTTGGCGATGTACAGCATTCCCTATGGGAAACTACGTCTTATTAGTACACCTCGGCTGCACGCATTACTGCGCTTCCACCTAGTGCCTATCAACCTGATAATCTCTCAGGAGACTTAATGATACCTAATCTTCAAGTTGGCTTCCCGCTTAGATGCTTTCAGCGGTTATCCATTCCAAACATAGCTACCCTGCGGTGCCACTGGCGTGACAGCAGGTAGACCAGAGGTTTGTTC
>Ga0222673_1000853_pt1 | contig 11692 bp, 17 predicted proteins | sample AntAcemetagen801_FD_179845 | JGI IMG/M metagenome (GOLD analysis project Ga0222673, IMG submission 179845) | Saline water microbial communities from Ace Lake, Antarctica - #801 | ecosystem: Environmental > Aquatic > Non-marine Saline and Alkaline > Saline | place: Antarctica: Ace Lake...
TCTGGCTCTGGCTATGGCTCTGGCGATGGCGATGGCTCTGGCTCTAACTCTGGCTATGGCTATGGCTCTGGCGATGGCTCTGGCTCTAACTCTGGCTATGGCTATGGCTATGGCGATGGCTCTGGCGATGGCTCTGAATAAACTCACCAACGACAATCCAAGAGATAAAGAAAAATAATAATAAAAAAGTATGAAACCAAAAACAATGAAGATTGATGATGTGGAATATGTCCGCAAAGATTCAATTAAGAATTACGAAAAAGCAGACGAACTTGACGGGATGAAATATGTCATAGTTCGTACTTATTCAGCTGGCGTGTTCGCTGGATATTTACAAGAAAGAGAAGGACAAGAGGTCGTTTTAAGGAACGCTAGGAGGTTGTATTATTGGAGTGGAGCAGCGACATTATCACAACTATCAGTAGAAGGGGTGAAAAATCCAGATGATTGTAAATTTCCACAAGAGGTTGATGTTGTGGAACTATTACAGGCTATAGAGATTTTAGATTGTACAAAGGAAGCACAAGAAAGTATTAATAATGTGAAAATATGGAAAGAATAATTACGGAAGAGGATATGCGTGGCTCTGGCTCTGGCGCTGGCTATGGCGATGGCTATGGCTATGGCTCTGGCGATGGCGATGGCGATGGCTCTGGCTCTGGCTCTGGCTCTGGCGATGGCTCTGGCTCTGGCTATGGCTCTGGCGATGGCTCTGGCTCTAACTCTGGCTATGGCTATGGCTATGGCGATGGCTCTGGATAAACTCACCAACGACAAGTCTAGTCGTTAATCCACATACCACACATCCAGCCTAGAAATTCACACAAGGGGGTGGAACATTCCACCCTCCCACCTTACCAAGTATCTACTAGACAACAAGAAGCTCAAACTAGCCAGGGTCGATTTGAGCAATTTAAATAAAATAATAAATAAATTGTAATTTATGGAAAAATTAAAACTATCGTTTCTAGCCATCCAATTGCTAAAACACGTCATAGCAACTGATGGTAAAAAAGAAACTAACGAACAAGGTCAAGAAGTACCATCAGCAAGAAGATTAAATGGTGTTGAATCAGCACAAAGAAGACACTTTAATAAGGCTATTGAAAAACCTGTTGGCGAGCATGATGCTAAAATTAAAGAAGTTGTTGATGGATATAATGAATTGAGAAAAAATAAAGTAGAACAACTAAAAAAGAGCAACAAGAAAAAGAAGGATGAAAAAGATGATGTTTACGAAGGTAGAATAAACAAATTGATGCAAGAAGATAAAGATGTAACTGATAGATTCAAGGAAATAAATAAAATTGGAGATGAAATGAACAAAGAAGTTGTTGAGATAGAACTAACACAAGAAACACTAGACGTACTTAAGAAGTATTTTACAGCCTATGGTGAGGAAGTTGGGTTTGGAATTGGAGATGATGAGTATGTAGTAGAGATAGTAGAATTATTAAAATAAGATGAGGTATGGTGGTGGGTTTAGACTCACCACCTAAAGACGTATGTGGATCAATAAAATACACAACAGGTATGGTAACTACAAGATTAAACAGATCAAACAACTTGATACTATAGTGTTTGGTATAGTAATACCTAAGAGAAGGAATGTTCAAATCTTGTTTATTTATTACAAAGACACAAAAACAATGTCATCACAGCGACTAAGTACAAAGTTATGCACAGTCTTGACTAAAGCTAGTGGAGAATTTGTGAGTGAGTTCAAGTTATTAGCTTATTTTAGCGATTATTTCAATATGTTGCACAAAGTATAAAAATAATGTATATTAAGAGTAGAACTAAAGAGTTTTACTACTATGCTTATTAAAGCTCAATGCTCAGGATCGAACCAGAAGCAGTCAGAAAATGTCTGTTATTTTTTTAATTTAAACGAGTGTGCTAGTAGTTTACTAGTGGGTCAAAGTCTTTAGGGCAAGTTAGCGCAAGCCCAAAACAGTGGTGGGATGATGAAGACTTGCTTTTTGATCTATAATATATGTTAATGGGGAATACAACTTACGCAGAGGTCGTAGTTTTATGGTATTTCCTAGCGACCAAAAATAATAAGAATCCCATCCAGTTGGTATATTCACCTCCCTCCAGTGTTTAGCATAGTTGCTAGATAGTGGAGGGTGGAGAAAGACAGACCTGCCAACCAAAATGCTTTGAATGGAACTATATCCTGAGGGTATGTAGTAATAGAAGTATTATCTGCGTGATACAACTGTTATTGCATGCCCCTGGGATATAGGAGGGTATATGGTCTGTGGTGTATAAAAATAATATGGGAATTTTAATATCAATCTATTTAGTAGCTGGAGTAGTTTGTTATTACCAATGGAGTAATAACACTTTATAATATATGGTACAGATAAAACAAACAACCGTGAAGTGTAATTGTGGAGTTGGTTTAGTATTACAACACACAGCTTATAATGGTGATGTTCGGTCTGGTATTATTTTAAGAGAAAACGAAAGTAGTGATAAAGAAGAAGCTAAAAGGCTTAATCTTAATAAAGAAACACGGTACAAAAGATGTACTTGTGGTAGAGAATATACAAACAACATATGAGTGAAGAATTTGAAATCTCGAAAAACAAACCAACTCACGGTGGTGTCAGACCAAACTCGGGTAGAAAGCCAGGAGGAATGAACAAGAAGACTAAAGAACAGAAAGTTGTAGAGGAAGAGTTTAGACAGAGAGTGTTGAGGTCAATGGACGGGTTAATAAACAGCCAGATGAACCTAGCACAAGGCTGTCAGTTTTTATTTGTTATTAAGACAATAAAATATAAAGATAAAGAAACGGGTAGTTACAAGACTGAACGCAAGAAACCAGAGATAGTTGAAAACCCAAACACAATAGCTTCATACTTGGAGGGTGATTTAGATGATGACGATTCAGAATACTACTTCATGACAACTCAGAAACCAGATAACAGATCATTAGACAGTTTAATTGACAGAGTGTTCGGAAAGCCAGCACAGTCGTTAGACGTAAAGGTAACAGAGCGTAAATTATTGCTAGACTAATTTATAATATATGGGAGATACAATGGAAAAGGTCCGGTTCAGTGAGTTGTGTAACTTCTCGGTTAAGCAATTAGAAGCACACGAATCTGTTTCGTTGTACAAGTATTTGCTGTATGGTGGTGCGATGGGGGGTGGAAAGAGTTATTGGTTGAGATGGGAGACTGCGTGGCACTTGGCGTTGCTAACAAAAAAGTACGGTATCACTGGAATAGTTGGTGGGTTGTTTTGTGAAGATTACCCCAGCTTGAAAGACAGACAGGTAAGCAAGATAGCACAAGAATTCCCTGATTGGTTGGGTGACATGCACGCTGACCACAAAGAATATGGTAAATGTTTTATAGCCAAACCAGAGTATGGTAGTTGGGTGATGGCGTTGAGGAATTTAGACGATGCTAGTAAATATAAATCAGCCGAGTTTGCTGTTATAGCCATAGATGAACTTACAAAAAACAAGAAAGAAGTATTTGATGACATGAAGACCAGGCTTAGATGGTCTGGTATAAGCAGTTTCGATTGTAAGTTTTTAAGTGGTACTAACCCTGGAGAGATAGGTCATGCTTGGGTAAAGAAATGGTGGCTAGACAGAGACTTTGAAGAGGAGATGATCCCGTCATCAAAACAGTTTTTTTATATACCTGCTAAGGCAGAAGACAATAACCACATAGACGTAGGATATTTAGACACACTAGATAGTTTACCATCAGACAAGAGAAAGGCTTACAGGGACGGTGATTGGAGTATTTTTAAAGGACAGTATTTCAGTGAGTGGAGAGAGGCAATTCATGTCATAGAACCGTTTGCTTTATCGCTAGACTACAGAAGATTTGTGTGTGGTGATTATGGGTTTGCTAAACCTTCAGCTATTTATTGGTGTGCAATAGACGAGGATGGTGTGATATATGTTTACAGAGAGTTATACGTTACGGAACACACTTATGAAGAATTAATGGCTAAGATAGTATCTCTTACCCCCGATAGCGAGAAGATAGATTTTATGGTGTTTGATCCAGCAATATGGGCTAAGAAGGATTCGCCGATATCGGGTGCTGATAAGATGCAAGCAAAGTATAAAGAACTAACAGGTAAGGCGGTTAATCTGCAACAAGGTGAAAATAGTAGGGTTGTTGGTTGGGGTCAAGTAAGAGAATACTTAAAACCATTCATAAGAAACGGTGTACAAATAGCAAAATTGCAAGTCTTCAGTGTATGCAATAATTTAACAAGAACATTACCTGGGTTGGTATATGATAAGAACAGAGTTGAAGATGTTGATAGTGACGGTGAAGATCACGCAGGCGATGCAGTAAGATATGGGATAATGGCTCGTCCAAGAGTGACAAAAAAGAGGAACAGGGTTCTGACGAAGAAGAAAAGGGTACAGAGCGGTTATTCATTAAAAGCGGTATAGTATGGAAATAATAAAAATCAATACCAAATTCAAGTATAGTAAGCCACTACCAGATATGTTGGAGGGTTTTGAAGATTGGCAGAAGGGGTGGGCTAAGTTAGGTGATAAACTAATAGCTGACCAAATTAATGGCGGTTTTACTACAACGTATATAAAATAAGTATGAAATACGCCAAAGCAATCAAACTAGCACGACAAGCAGGCAATCTAACCTACTGGGATTTATGGCAGAAGTATGGTTATGACATAAACAAGAAGAAAACCCGTACAGCCAGGCTCATACAGAAAGAACATACACTAGCTAAACAACCTAAAAAACCTATTGGAGACATCGGTTATTGGTATAGTTAGTTGTGCTATATAGTCTTGCGGTGCTGACGAGCTTAAATATCCAAGAAAGACAATAGCACTATTAAACATACCAATATAAAATGGGGGTTATAATATGAAAAAAGAATCTAAGGGAACATATAATCCAACTACGGAAGAGGTAGATAAGATCAAGTATGTATATGATGAGGTGAAGTACATGTTCGAGATCTCAACTGATTCGTACAGGGAATATAACGAAAGAACACAGGCTCAATTTATTGACGATTCACAGAAGAGAGCAAACTCTTTCATACCGACTAAGGAGAGCCAAGGTAAGCAGGAATGGCAGTCTAACTTCTTTTCACCAACCACACGAAATAAGGTAAAAGCACAGATCGCTGGAATAGCTAATAACCCTCCTGACGTTACATTAACAGCTATCAATGAGAGTAATAAGATATCTGTACTTCGTGCTGAAGCAATGGAGACAATGATAGATTCTAGTTTCACAGCTGGTGAGAACAACCCACAAAAGCTAATGTATTTAGATAGTTGGAACTGCTCTATTAATGGAACAGTGGTCAAATACGATAGTCATAACAAGATCAAGAACGAGGTGAAGGTGGTAACAGGCTATGATTATGAGACTGGTACAGTAGAATTTGATAAGAGTGAACAGATTATTGCTGATGACTGTATTGAGATAGATATCCCACTTGAATCATTCTTGGTCCGAGACGAGAATATACCAGACGTACAAGACCAACCAGCAGTCGCTTGGGTTGAATACATGGATAAGGATAAACTAGCACTAGAGTTCAGTAAGTTCAAGAACTTTGGGTTCGTACCAACAGGCAGTCAATTAGTTGGTGAGGAAGAGCAACAGTTATTCTTCAAACAAGACTGGTCAAAACGAGCTGAGAGCGATAAATACGAGGTAGTTAGATATTATCGTAAGTATGGTTATGATGGTGATATGTACAGAATAATCGTAAATGGAGTATTGATCCTAGATGTACCGTTGTTATGGGGTAAGAAAAAGAAATTCTACCCATTCTCTAAGACAATCTTTGAACCATTTGCAAATAGTAACTTCTTCTGGGGTAATTCATTACCAAATATCTTGATGGGTGAGCAGGATGTAGAGAACGCTTTGGTCAATTCAATGACCGACCAATCATTTAGATCAGTAACAACACCAATGCTAATAGGGATGACGAATAAAGATGACTTTGATCTGGAAGAAGATTATGTTGATAGCGATACAAAGATATATGTCCAGGATGTTGGACAAGTTATACCGATGCCTGTGAACGGAATAGGGCAAGGAGACATAAACATGCTAAAGATCATCAAACAGGGCATGGAGAGCGATTCTACGGACCAGGTGCAGGGTGGAGCTTCGGGTAGTGGATCAACAGCAAGAGAGATTGTAATAGCAAACGAACGTGCTGAAGAGTTGAAAGGATTGTTTTATATTATGATCACTGATCTATGGCTACAGAAATACAGATTACGTGGAATCAATATCCTAATGAACTATGCAATGCCGAGAGTCGAGGCAGTGGTTGGTGAAGAAGATGCTGAATCTTTAGCACCTATCTTCAAAAGCTATAGATTGACTGATATTGAGTTATCTAATGGTAAGATCGGATCAAAACAGATCGAGATCGTTGGTGATAACACTGAACTAGCAAGACCATTTGAACTAGATGTGAGAGAAGAAGAGTCCAGGATGAACGGTGAAGAGACCGAGATCTTGCAGATCACAACTGATTACTTGGATGATTACGAATACCAATACAGAATTGAGCCAGAGGGTGTACATCAGAAGAGTAGAGCATTGAAACTAGCGATGATGGATGAAAAGATGCAAGGCTATGCAACTTACTTCCCAGAGAAGTTTGCACAGAACCAAGCAGAGTTCTTCAAGATGTTTGCTGAAGCTTATGGTGACGATCCAGAGAAGTTCAGTGGCGGTCAAGGACAAGACGTGATGCAACAGTTGATGGGCGGTGGAGGAGCACCACAGGAGCAAGGAGCACCACAAGAGCAACAAGCACCAGATACCGCTGGTATGGGTCAACTAGGTAATTTAAGTTAATATGATACTAACTAGAATATTACTCAGGTTGTTAGGTGATACAACCTATAAACAAGTAAGCGATAGATTGATCCAGGAATGGTTAGTTAGTCTATCAACAAAGGATTGTGGCTATAAAGGCTATTATTCGATCAGGAAGAAAGCCATTCAAGGAGCGATAGGTGTTGGGCTGGAACAGAAGGAATACTGGATGTATCTAGGTCGGATGGCAGAACTGAAGCAATTGAACCAACTATCACTTGATGCTAGAAAGAAAGCAGAAGACAAGAGACCTAAAAAATTAAATAAGAATGGGGATCTAAAATAAACCTATGGCAATTAAAAAACAATTAGTAAGGAACCGAGCAAGACTAACACCAAAGAAGCAAGCCAGTAGGTAGAAAAAAAAGATATCCAGAACCAAGACCAGGGATAGGTAAAGACCCAAACTCTCCAAAGAAACAAATAACAAAGCCAAAGAAGAAACCAGGAACACCAAAACCAGACACTAAAAGATCATTCGTCAAGGAAACAGTGAACAAAACACCGACACCAGTAGCTGAAGTATCAAAGGTAGCTGTAGCAAAACCGAATGTATCTAAATCAACAGTAAAAAGAAGAACAACACCAGTATCTGGAGCACTAAAACTAGGAGTTGGAGCACCAAAGGTAGCTGGAGTACCAACAAAAGTAGCTGGAGCAAGACAGAATAGAGCTAAATCGATACTAAAAAGAAGAACATCAAGTGCTAACGATTGGTATTAAATAGACAATATAAATGGGGAAATTTATTGGCGATTCGTCAGCTGACTCGCGAATAGGTGGATAATCCCCATTTTCATCTAATCGCGACCAGCAAAGGGATCGTCAATATGGCGATCTTTTTTGTAAATAATATGCTCGAAGTCCGATATCGAGTTAAAATATACGGATTAAAAATTATGGGATTACAAAGAACACTAGAATCTTCAGAAGGTAATACGGAAGAAGATTTTGAAAAAGAGACTTTAAGCGAAGAGGAAGACACCTCTACCTCTGATGGTCAAGAGGATAAAAACGAAGACGATGCAGAGGAAGAAACCTCTACAAACGAATCCAAAGCTGAATCAAAAGAAGAAGAGGAGGATGATGATGATTCAGGGGAGGATGAGCAATCAACCGAAGATCTGAAGGCTGAATTAGAGCAAGCTAAATCAGATCGAGACAATTATAAGACTGGTATGCTGAAGGCAAAAGGCAAGAAGCGTGGTTTTGACGAAGGAGAATCAACCGAAAAGAAGAAAGAAGTTGATGTTAATGAGGAAGCTGTCAATAAGGTTCTATCAAAGCGAACAGAACAAGAAGCACTCGTAAACACTCTCATGTCAGATCACAAAGACTATATACCAGAACTTGTAAATGACGTTCAATATCAAGAGATTATAGGTTATCTACCTAGAAACATTGATAAAACCTCCTACCAATCAATAGTCAAAGGTCTAAAACTAGCGACTAAGATGTGGAAAGAGGACAAGGGGATTAAGGATACAAAATCCAAGAAAGGTACTGACTTGGGAACAACAAAATCAACTACCTCCACAGGTAAAGGTAAGGCAAAGAAAAGTGGAAGAAGTATTTTGAAGGGAACAACAAGTCCTGAAACTTGGTACTAATTAACTAAACATAAATTTGATATGGCTTTTATACCTATTCAAAACGATCATGGTAAATATGTAGAGCTTGGATTTGCAACCTCAACAACTGTAGCAAAAGGAAACGCTGTAATTGATAACGGTTCTGGTTACATGACCAATGCATCAGCTGGTGGTGGAGTTGACGTTCTATACGTTGCTATGGAAGCAGTAGTAACTACTGCAAACAATGAGAAGGTTTTATGTGTTAAAACAGATGGTGTTACATTCTTAGCTGACACTGACGCTGCTTGGGCACAGACTGACGTTGGAACATATTCTGATCTAGCATCTGCTTCTACCATTGATCCAAATGCTAGTTCAGATGATATCTTTTACATTGAAAGAGGTGTTGGAATTGCTGGAACTGGAACACAAGTAATTGGTACATTCTCACGTGGAACACCAAACTCATAGAACGATAACTAACTAATTTAATTTAATATGCCTATATTAACTACAGATTTTCCAGCATTGACAGCCGATCTACAGGATATTTTCAATGAAACAGCGAAAACATCTATCTCTGAACTTACTGGATTCAAATTGTTCAAAATACAGGATACCAATAGACTAACTTACGATCATCTAATTTTACATGGTCTAGGTGGAGTTGATAAAGTAGCTGAGGGAGCTGACTTACCAAACAAAACTCTAGTCGAAGGTGATTCTGTTACATGGACACAAGACTATTTTGGTGCACTAGTACCAGTTAGTAAAAAAATGAGAAAGTTTGATTTACATAATCAAATTGAAAGCCTAGTAAGAAGTATTACAGATGGAGCATTTGACCAAATTGATCAAGCTTTTTCTGATGTACTATTAAACGGTTTCTCAGCTAGTAACTATGTTGATCCTTACGGGGAAAGCGTAGCAGCTACAGGTTACGATGGTAACGCATTTTTCTATGCAAGCCATAGTAATAACATTAACTCTGAAGTATTTAGTAATATCATTACTGATTCAACAGTTAATCCAGTATTGAGTCGTGAAGCAGTAGATGCAGCAATGGTAGCAGCAAGAAAATACCGAGATCCTTCACAAGTTTACAGACGAATCAACCTAGATACATTGTTAGTATCACCAGATAAATACGATGAAGCATTAAGAATTATCAATTCACCACAAGTTAGTGGAGAATTTGTAAATGACATCAATCCATTGAAGGGTAAAGTTAAAGTAATGCAATGGGAGAAACTAGCAGAAAATTCAGCTGGTTCAGATACTTCAAACTATTGGTTCATGTATGATTCAAAGAAAGTCGGAGAATCATTAAGAGGATTGTTTGCTGAAAGACCATCATTGGATGCACCAGAACAAGTATACAAGAATAAAAATTGGGATTACTCAATTGATTTCTATTATGCAATTGGTCGTGGATTCAATCCATACATCATGGGATCAAATGCAACAAAAGCGTAATTCATAAAGATTTAATTTCAAACGATTTAATTATATGGGTAGTAGCTCTCGCAAGTGGGTAAGATCGGTTAGGTCGATCTTCCCAGCCCATTATGTTTAACCTAACTAAATATGAAAGATTTATTAAATCAAAAATTTAATTATCTAACTGTTATAAAATTGACAAAAAATTATAAAGCATTATGTAGATGTAAATGTGGAAAAGAATTAGAGATTAGAAAGGCACATTTAAAGAGTGGACATACTAAGAGTTGTGGCTGTTTACGAAAAGAAAAATGTTCCAAACTAAATAAAATTGGCTCTATCAATTCTAGGTTAATAGATGGAAAACAGAAAACTGGAACTGGCTATATTTATTTATTCGTTGAAGAACATCCTTTTAGTAATAAAAGAAGTCTTGTTTTGGAACATAGATTAGTAATGGAAAAGTATCTTAAAAGATATCTAACTAAACAAGAGGTTGTCCATCATAAAAATAGAGTAAGAAATGACAATGAGATATATAATTTAATGTTATTCAAAGACAATAGTGAACATATTAAATTTCATAAATTAAAAAAATGCGTATGAGTGGATGTAATTGGGCTAAACTTCTAGCAAAAGACAGAGTAAAAGCAATTGGTATTCCTTGGAGTAAAGAGGAAGCAAACGCAATTTATGTGTTGGGTATAGAGCCAGACATGGTACGAAGTGGATGTTTGACCTTGGAAGATGCTAAGGAAGAACAAGACAAACTAGACGAACTAGAAAAGGGTGGTGAAGAAAAACCGTTAAAACACATGCTTAAAGCAGAACTAATTGCTAAGGCTACAGAGTTAGGAATGGTAGTTTCTGATGAAGCTACAAAAGCAGATTTAATTCTAGTAATTGAATCAGCTAAGTAAAAAATAATAGTCCAGGGTGCTTCGTGAGTTTTTCCGTAATTGGTTTCTCACGAGGAGAGCCTGGAGTAAAAAGTAAATATGCCGATTAGAAATAATAAAAGCGTAACACCAATACCTGGTATTTACGTGAAATCAAAAGATGCATTGCATGATGCTTTGATCGAATTTGATAACGCATCAGCAGTGCCAACAACTACAACTAGTTCTTACTACTTGTATGTATATGGTGGAGTCTTGTACTACGATAATGGTGTATCAGCAGTAGCACTTAGCTCTGGTGGTGGTGGTACTCCAACTTGGGATACAATTTACGCTATTGATCAGACAATGACTATTTCTGGTAATTCAATGACATACAATTTGACTCATGCAACTGGTGATGGTTTAACAATCACATCAGGAGCAGTCGCAGGACAATTGATTCAACTTACAAATAGTGGTACAGGAGACGATATACAAGGAACTAGTGATACTTGGGCTGTAACTAAAGCAGGTTTAGCTACATTCACAGGAATTGATGGTTGTGACTCATTGACAGCAGCAGCTGGTTTAGTGCTAGAAGCTTCTGGAGCAAACACAATCTCAGTTGGTGCTACATCAAGTGGTGCAATTGATATTGGTACAGGTGGTGGAGCAGTTACAATCGCAAGTGCAGCTACTCTTAGCTCAACTCTTGCAGTTGCAACTGGTATTACTTGTGCAGATGGAATTGTTGATTTTGTAGATAATTCAAACGTAGCTTCTTCTTTAAGAGTTACAAATGATACAACTACAACTTACGGAAACGCTAGTGATGCAGGAATGGTGGTATTTAGATCAGAGTCTTTGACTACTGGTGCATTACTACATTTATCTGCTGACGAAACAAGCCTGGCTGGTG
>Ga0222673_1000857_pt1 | contig 11679 bp, 20 predicted proteins | sample AntAcemetagen801_FD_179845 | JGI IMG/M metagenome (GOLD analysis project Ga0222673, IMG submission 179845) | Saline water microbial communities from Ace Lake, Antarctica - #801 | ecosystem: Environmental > Aquatic > Non-marine Saline and Alkaline > Saline | place: Antarctica: Ace Lake...
ATGTACGCGATGTTATGGGAGCTATTTAATGATGATGAGTGATTTTGAATACGACGAAAACATCCAACTGATTGTCGGTCGCACGTTGGAAAGTGTGACAAATGAAGCCGACGAATCTGTCGTGTTTGTGTGTACGGATGGCTCAGCGTTTGAGGCATATCACATGCAGGATTGCTGTGAGTGGGTTTCGGTACACGACATCGCCGGTGATCTGAATGACTTGGTCGGAAAGACGATCACGTCAGCATCAGCATGGTCATCATGTATATGGCCATCAGATGTGACGATCACGTCAGCATCAGCATGGTCATCATATACGTGGACGACGCACGTATTCCGAGCCGATGACGGCACGGTTGTGCAGGTACGATGGCTCGGTGTATCGAACGGTTATTATTCCGAGTTAGTTTATTTTGGCCGAACCCAAAAACCAATAAGGATTGATCCACATGAGTGATTTCGAAGATGCTATCCGGCGATTTATCGGCACGCCACCAGAGGGCTACGAGTGGCAGCTATGGTGTCCGCCACAGTATGGCGGCTCTGCATATGTCTCATCGGGTGACCGAACGTGTATGTTCAAGGCGGTGCCACTATGGGTGCCACCCGCTGGACTCAAGAAGGGCTGGGTGACCAACGACAGGATCGGAGCCTACTGGTGGTCACGTCGGCCAGACTATGACGGCGAGGAACACATATGGGATCACGGCACGAATGCCGGGGTCAGGGTATGGACGGGTCTGCTGATCTGCGAGCCGCCAATCACCGGCAGTAAAGCAATTTGGGAAATCAAATAAACTACAGCACATCCGGCACAATCCACGTTGTCTCGTTGACGATCACGATTTGGCTTTTGTCAGTCTCGCCGGGTGTGTTTTTTTCCACGGACGGGGGAAACGGTAGCGGTACCAGCCGCTGCCGTCCCCGTCACTCATTTTTGAAGGGAATCAAATGTTAGTTTTATCACGTAAAAAATCAGAGCTTATCCGCATCGGTGACGACATCACGGTCATGATTATCAGGTGCGGAACTACTGTTGTGAGTGTCGGAATTGATGCCCCGAGAGGGGTCAAAATACTACGCGGTGAACTGGCTACTGAGGGAGCAGATAGCGGTCACAGGAACGAGCATGACGCTCAGAACGGGTCTGACGCCACGTAGTATTTTTGCAGTGACGCCGAGCTGATCGGGTTGGCGCTTAATCGGTTTCGGCCGTCACTGCTTTTATTTTTAAGGGGCCACCCAATGGCACGAAAACCTAAAACAAATCGCGTGCCGAAAACACGAGCGTGCGGTCAGTGGACTGAGGCTGCATTCTGGGGATTTATGCGATCGAATCTGCGTCGCGCGTACATGAAATGGCCACCGGGCCGGCAGTTATTTCTTCAAAACCGGCGAGCATACACAGGACTTTGCAAGCGGACAAAATGGGAGCACCAGTGCGTGGGCTGCAAATTATGGTACACGCGAAAACAGGTGCAGGCTGATCACATCGTGCCGTGCGGCAGGCTGAAATCATGGGATGACCTGCCGGTTTTCACGCGACGATTATTTTGCGAGATGGACGGGCTGCAGATACTCTGCAGCGAAAAATGTCACAAGACTAAGACAGCGAAAGGGATGAATGATGCAGCAGGAACGATCTAACGGATCGCCGAGAGCGAGCAGAATGCTTGAAGCGGGCCGTGAAGCGGTGCTGCGTGCAATGCAGGGCCAGCCACCTATGAAGGCTGCTCAGATCCGACAATTGGCGGTGACGGTGAATCAGTGTGCCGTAATGTCGCCGATGAATCGAACGATGTTTGAGCGAGTGGCTCGAAGCACTCCTGAGATCGTGAGGATGGCGGGTAACGTGTATGTGCTGCGGGGTCAGGAGCCGGAGCGGCCAGCGAGTGACGGCAAATATAAATGGTGGGAGCATTTCAATCGGCTGAATGAGGCGGCATCGAAACACGACAGATCGGGGACATGATCAATGACTACTGCATACCTGTTCGGGCCAACGCTGGGCGAGACACCCGGCGAATACATGATGCGGATTACTGACAGACTGGATGACTGGGTTTGCAGTCGTCACAACCGGAACTATGGCAAGGAGGGTGGCACTGATCAGTGGCAGGCAGATCGCATGAAGTACATACATGCAGAGCGTGAGTTAATAGAGACAATGGATGCACTGGGACTGACAGCGTGTCAGTCAGGTATTTGTTTGGGTCAATTTAAAGAGAGTTACAAATGTCGTTGATTGCGAAAAATAAAGGCGGAGGAAGTTTTGCTCTGGTACCAGAGGATCAACACGTTGCGAGGTGCGTGAGGATTATAGACATCGGCACGCAGGATGGCACCTATGGACCGAAGCACCAGTGCATCATCGCGTGGGAGTTGCCAGAATGTCAGCAGGTATTTGACGCAGATCGCGGACCTGAGCCATCGATGATGAGTTCGTTTTACACGCTGTCGCTCAATGAAAAAAGCAACCTGCGGCGAGTGCTTGAGCAGTGGCGAGCGAAGGCTTTCACCGATCAGGAGTTGGAAGGTTTTGACGTGTCGTCAGTGATCAGCGTACCGTGCCTAATCCAAGTGCTTCACAAACTGAACGCGGCCAAAGAACCTCGCGCGATAATAAACAGCATCAACCGGCTACCGAAGGGGATGACATGCCCGCCGCAGATACTAGACTCACTTGTGTTTACCTTAGAGGACGGCACCTGGGAACAGTTTGAATTGATACCGGAGTGGCAGCGGGAGTTGATTAAAAAGTGCCCAGAATATCCGGGGTTCGTCTCGCGAATCAATGGTGGCCCAAACTCACAATCTGCTGATGAACATTTCCAGCAGATTGACGACGCTGGCAGTGATGATGAGGTTCCGTTTTGAATTGTTCCGGCTGCAAGCATTACGTTATCCGCATGGAGTCTTGCAACGCATTGACCGGCGTCGTGCATTGCAAGCGATGCGACCTAACGTGGGAGCTAAATGACCACATCGGCTGCAACAGATGCACGGAGTGGAAATCGCTAGTCGACGTGTCGGAATGTCCCGAGGCGGTGCCATCCACTCACTGCCCTGGCCGAGTGGCCATCGTGGAGCCACCGAATCAGGGGCGGCTATTTTAACACAGATCGTGAGTAGCTTGATATCATTTTTGAGTGTTGCTATAGTTCAAATCTACTGCCGATGAATACGAGACATCAGCAGTCTACAATTAGACCTACGCGGAATAATTCCGCGTTTTTCCGCCGCCATCGGTCAGCTCGTATCTGATCGATGGCGGCGTTTTTTTATGGGAGCGGTGAGCGTGAGCTATGAAGCATTCCTCGGAAATAAAACGAGGGCCGATGAGCAGAACGGGTTTGAGCCGATTTGGATTCCTGACGAGATGTTCGACTTTCAAAAGACGCTAACAACGTGGGCGATCCGAGCAGGACGAGCGGCACTATTAGAAGACTGCGGGCTGGGCAAATCATTTCAGGAATTGGTGTTTGCAGAGAACGTTGTCAGGCACACAAACAAGCCAGTACTACTGGCTACTCCACTGGCTGTCGGTGCTCAGATGTGTGAGGAGGGCGATCGTTTTGGTATCGACACAGAGCGATCACGGAACGGCAATACGTCTGGGATAGCCCGCGTCGTAGTAACCAACTATGAGCAGCTTCATAAATTTGATCCTGCAAACTTCGGCGGGTTTGTTGGTGATGAATCAAGCTGCATCAAAAACTCAAAGAGCCAAACGAAAGCGGCTGTCGGAGAGTTTTGTCGGCTGATTAAATATCGACTACTCGCGACAGCAACAGCAGCACCTAATGATTATCACGAGCTGGGAACATCATCAGACGTGCTGGGGTATCTCGGATATCAAGACATGTTGACGAAGTTTTTTAAACAGGATGACGCGGCAAAAGGTGCTCACGGATGGGGGCGAGCCAAGTACCGATTTCGCGGTCACGCTCAGGACCATTTTTGGAAGTGGGTTTGCTCGTGGGCTCGATCTATCCGCAAGCCATCAGACATCGGCGGTGATGATACCCGTTACGAATTGCCCGAGTTGATTCAGTCGGATCACATTGTAAAGACATCGAAGACGCGAGACGGAATGCTGTTCTCAATGCCTGCGATGAATCTACACGAGCAACGCGAAGAGCGCCGCAACAGCCTCGATGAACGGTGTGAGAAGGCGACGGAATTAGCCATAACTCACGACGGTCCATCGGTGTTGTGGTGCGAGCTAAACGACGAAGGCAATCGACTGGTGACGGAAATACCGGACGCAGTTCAGTTGAGCGGGTCGACATCTGAAGAACGCAAAGAGGAAATACTTGTTGCGTTCACTCGGGGGGAAATTAAGCGACTAGTCACGAAGCCGAAGCTGGGTTGCTGGGGTCTCAACTGGCAACACTGTCATAACACGATCATGTTTCCGAGTCATTCGTTTGAGCAAACGTATCAGGCTATTAGACGGTTCTGGCGATTTGGCCAGACAAAAAACGTCAACGTGCATTTTGTGGTCAATGAGGGAGAAGTTGGCGTATTAAAAAATCTAGAACGTAAGTCAAAACAGGCGGAAGAAATGTTTGAGTCGCTTGTTGGATTTATGAATGAGGCGATCAGCGTTGGTCGCAACGATGTTTTTGAAACTCCTGGGGAGGTGCCGAAATGGCTATGAAAGCAAAACCGATTGTCCCGAGTAACCTGATGATTCCTATCGGTGCCGAATGGACACATCAGCTCAAAAAGTGTGCGGACTCATGGTCCGACAGCGAAGTAGGAATAATGAGGTCTCAGTTACCTACACAGTATCACGCCGTACCGTTGGATCAGTTGCGGAAAATGTGGATCAACATCCGTAAGAAAGGAACGGAGGGTTATCGGGTGGCCGGTAAAGGACCGTCTAAGGGATCACGCACAAACAAGCCGAGGAAAAATCCGCCCGAGTGGTATGTGGAATATCTGAAGTCTGACCACTTCTGCGAATTGAGAGAAAGAATACTCGCCAGATGGGATCACAGATGCTCTGTCTGCTACGAGCATCAAGTCGACACGACTATGGACATTCACCACAGAACGTACGATAGACTTCATCAGGAAAAAACAACAGACGTAATACTGCTGTGCCGTCGTTGTCATGATTTGTTTCATGACAACACACCGAAAGAATCACCAGAGAAAGGACTGTTTTAACAGGGCTGTAAAGCATCAAACAATCACTAACGACTACGCACTATATAACGGCGACAGTGCTGAGGTGTTACAATCATTGCCGGATAAATCGATTCACCTGTCAATCTACTCGCCGCCGTTTGCGACGATCGGAGGTGGCTGTCTTTACAACTACAGCAGCAGTGACCGCGACCTGTCGAACGCTCGAAGCTACGACGAGTTTTTCGAGCACTACGAATTCATAGTCAAGGAGATTCACAGGTTGACATTGCCGGGCCGGATCAGTGCGGTCCACTGCACGGACATACCAATGAAAGGTGCGAGTATAAGCGGGTACTCAGATTTCCCCGGCGACATTATTCGAATGCATCAGGCAAACGGATTTGAAATGCTGCCGAGGATATGTATCTGGAAAGAACCGCTGGCTGTGCGAACTCGGACGATGGCTAAGGCTTTGACTCATCGACAGATCACTGAGGACAGTTGCCAGAACAATGTTGCGTGCGGCGACTACCTGATTCCTTTTCGGAAGACAGGTGACAATCCGATACCAGTAACACACCCGAATGGATTACTCGACTACGCCGGAAGTCGGCAGATGCCTGCTGAACTGAAATCGCTGAGAGGATTTGAAGGTAACCAGATTAAGAATCGATACAGTCATTGGATCTGGCGACAGTACGCTTCGTGTTTTTGGGACGACATCAGGCTTGGGCGTACACTGCCATATAAGGAGGGTCGAGACAAAGATGATGAGCGGCACATGCACCCGTTACAACTGGACGTGATTGATCGAGCGACAACGCTATGGTCAAACCGTGGCGAGAACGTATTGACGCCGTTTATGGGCGTCGGATCCGAGGTTTATGGGGCAGTCATCAATGGCCGTCGAGGCGTGGGCATCGAACTAAAAACGAGCTATTACAATCAGGCGTGCAAAAACGTGCCAGAGGCGTTGGCGAAACAGGAGCAGCCTGAACCGACATTGTTTGACATGGACGAGGAGGAGGAAGTCGAGTGAGTGAATCATGGATAACGCAGATCGAATTTGACACGCGTAAATCAGATCAGCTTCGAGCATTATTGGCGTGGAAAACTGAGCGGCAGGCCGAACGTCTGCCGCTGCCTGCCGGTGACGTGCCAGTGTCTGCCGGTGATCTGCCACTCATTGCCAGTGGTCTGAATGGTTATTAACATAGACATGACCAAAACTAGCGGTAGACTTTAATCAACGGGGCCGGGTGACAGCGGCACCGAAAGAAAATCATCAGGGCTTGCCCTGGTCCTCACCGTTGCAATTGGCCTGTCACCCGATTGCAACGGTTTTTTCTTAGGCAGATGAGATGTACACGATACACAAGTGGTCTGAGACGTTCGAAAACTCTGACACCCGTAAGCGACAGCGGCTCGGCTGGGTGTTGTTTCCGTCTGGGTGCGATTCCATTGGATACATCGATTTAATGGAATACGGATCTGCCGGCGTGGCCGCATTCGGGACATTTGCCAGCATCTGCCAGTGGTCTGCCACTTCCTGCCGGGATGTACGGGGGCGTCTCGCGAGGTCAGACGGGTCCGAAATGACGCACAAACAAATTGCCGCTGTAATTCGCCAGCCAATCGCTGTTGTTGATCGATCAATCGAGATACTGGTGGCAATCGGTTGGTTGAGTGTCGAAAACGCTGAACTTATTGACGATCTGCCAGTGTCTGCCGACGATCTGCCAGTGCTTGCCAGTGATCTGCCAGTGTCTGCCGGTTCCATCCCGAAAATTCCGCGATTGTTAAAGGAGAAGGAGAAGGAGAAGGAGAAGGAGAAGGAGAAGGAGAAGGAGAAGGAAAGCTTCGCTTTGTTTTGGGCAGCCTATCCAGAGAAAAAAGCTAAGGCTGACGCGTTCAAGGCTTGGGGTGTTGCAATCAAGAAAGAGACAGCTGCCATGATTACGGCAGCTGTCGGTGAGTACATTAAATATAAGCCGCCATTGATTAACTACAAACATCCAGCGACATGGCTGAATAAAGAATGCTGGACCGATGAATACTACAAGACTGTTTCTGCGACCAATGAAGCGGGCCACCCTATCGACGACTGGGATGAGGTGCAGCAAATCGTTCACGATGTCTACCACCCGGATCTTAAAAATTGGGCACAGGTTGAGCTGCTGCTGACGCCGCAGCAATACGCGGCCGTTGCGATCGCTGGATTCCTGAGCGTCTGCGACTGCAACCAGTGGGATAAAAAAACACCGGCAGCGTATCGAAAGGCACGGGCGGCAAACGGATGTTAGATAAATTACCGCCGCAGAACCTAGATGCTGAGCGTAGTGTGTTGGGTTCGCTGATTTTGCAAAACGATGCAATTGACGAGATCAGCCTGACATCTGACGAGTTCTATAGCCTGGCTAATCAGCTTGTGTTCGGTGTTTTTCGGATTTTGCGTGCTGCTGGTCGGCCAGCAGACTCAGTGACTGTGGTGGAGGAGCTAATCCGTCGCGGCGAGCTCGCAGACGTAGGCGGCGTCGAATATGTCATGGAGCTAATGGAGGCGGTGCCACATGCCGCACACGTAAGGCATTACGCCGGGATCGTCCGAGCTAAATCGCAGCAGCGGAAATTGATCTATGCGTGCACGGAATCGATCGCGGCGGCCTACCGGGGCGAATCTGACGAAGTCATCGCTGAATTAGAATCTTCACTGCTGGCGATACGTGAGGCGGCCACCAGTGGTGAAATCATAACGATGAGCGACGCAGTGGATGCGTTAGAACTGCGGGAACAGAATCCGTCGTCCGTGCATTCCACGGGGCTAATCGATGTTGATAATCATATACGCGGCGGGTTACGAGCTGGCCAGTTAACGATCGTCGGCGGTCGGCCGGGCAGCGGTAAGAGTGTGTTCGCTGGCCAGATTGCTAAGTCATTTGCCGATCGCGGTGAGCCTGCGTTGGTCGTGTCGCTCGAAATGGACAGAGCAGAGCTTGCCGAGAGATACGATAAATCAGTCGACCGGCGGACGCTGCGAGGTCTGCCGATTTACATGGTCGACTCAGCGTACGAGGTGAGCCGCATCTGTAGTTTGATCCGGCTGGCAAAACGAAAACATGGGATCCAGCTAGCGGTGCTGGATTACCTTCAACTGACCGAATCGGACGACAAAAAGGCCAGCCGGGAGCGGCAGGTGGCAGACGTGTCGCGAGCGATGAAACGCCTTGCTGGCGAACTAAAAATACCGATCGTGGCCGCCTGTCAATTAAATCGATCGGGCGAAAAAGAAAATCGCGGGCCGAGACTATCTGATCTACGAGAGTCTGGCAGCATAGAGCAGGACGCTGACATCGTGATCATGCTCCATCATGAGGGCGTGCAGTCGCAGGCGGTGATCGCAAAACAGCGGAACGGGTCGACCGGCGTCGTGCCGCTGACGTTTCGCGGCGAGCTATTTCGATTTGAGAATTACGCGGCTGATGTGCCGTTTTTTGGTAGTGAAGAATAAGGGGTTTTGTTTATTTCCGCAAATCTCCCTGAAAGTGTGTGGCTAGTTGTTTATGTGTGTCGATACGTGGTGTAGACTTCACCCATCAGAGACGAAAACAATCAATCAAGGAAACGAAACAATGACAACAATCAACTGGACATCTGGGGCAGGCAATAAAATCGAGATCAGCTTTGCAGCAATGTACGAGCTAGACCTGAACGGCAGACGCAAGGCATTTGGCCGCAAAGTCGTTGTCGTGATGGCAACAGTTGACGGCTCAATTATCCAGCACATGGGACTACAACACTGCGATCACGCGGTGGCTGTCGCTAAGATTGGCATAATTGGGTTGGTCGCTGCAAACCGCGACTTATACGTGGCCGCAGAGGCTGCTGTAGAGGCGACGATTGCAGGCCATAACGCAGCATACGACGCACACTCTGACAGCCTGGACCAAGTCGACGCAGACTGCGACAGCTTGACACGACGCATGGCACACGGGGAGTCAAAGTGATGGCGACCGAACGACGTAACATCACGCAGCCCGCCGACTGGTGGGCCGCGTTCCAATCACAGGCCGAATCGGACGGCATGACGCTGTCGGAGTGGGCGGGCGAGTGCATGCGGGCAAAACTGCATGCCATCATTGATGACGGACTCAGCAAACGGCCTGCGGCACATCGCCCGAAGAAATTGAAAGAGTGACCAAATGACTGAAGATTCTGAAATGCACTGGCAGCGAGTTAAGTGGTGCGCTGATGGTGGGTATCTTGGAGGGTTTGACAAATGCCCATACGAATACCTGACGGCATCTATCACAGGGGTCTCTGGCTACGTTTTCACGGTCCATAAATCTGATCACTGGCTGCGTGGGTTCTGCGAGGGATTAATGATCCAGTCGGGGCGGGCGTGATGAGCACATTGACGTTTCGCGGCAATCAGGTTACCATGTCTCTGCCAACCTGATCAGCAGCCCGCAAGGGCCAGCCGCGTGCAATGTGCTACGTGGTGCCGAGACCGATTGTTTAAATCTTGTTTCAGGAGTTGGCTATGCCGAATTTCATCAAAGAGTTCCTTACCAGCAAAAAGGCCATCGCGGCCGTTGTTGGTTTCATTGTCGCCGCCGTCGGACGCTACGGGCTGGATCTCGACCCCGAGGCGGTCACTCAGATTCTGGCACCGATTCTGGCCTACATTATCGGCCAGGGATTTGCAGACATCGGAAAAACAACGCGATGAAAACGTCTGATTGCATATTCGCTGCGGCCATCATGCTACTCGCATCATGTGGACTATTTGTGTCGACGCAGGATCTGACGCACGTCAGTTTGACTGTGCCTGCTAGGCTCCGCATCTATGCACGGGTCATTGCTCTGCCGGGACGTATGATCGCTGACGAATACGCACCGCTGCCGGTTGTTACGCCGTATGGCACTGAGAGGAGTAAGGAATGAGCATCGACGAAAATACAAAACTAATCCTCATGCGTGTCGTCATTGCAGCGGCCGGTGTGCTGTTTTTTTTCGGGTTCGGTGGCGGCAATTACGCGCTCGCAAAGTGGCGTAAATGGCGAGTTGTGCCACATAGCAAAATCGGATGGACACACGCGGAGCTAACAGTTCACATGGGGGTGATGCTGCAATCTTACAAGGACATGGAGGCAACGTGTGAGGGTCAACGTGCAGAGATTGAGCGGCTACGATCTGCGTTGGATGCGCTGGTAAAATCCGTGACGATCTTAAATGTACAGGGGCCAGCCAATGAATAAAATACTGATCGCTGCAGGGGGCATGCTGTTATTTGCCGGCTGGTTGGCACTGTCGCCAACTGACGCCACACCAGTGGCTCCGCCTGTCGTAATCGATGAGGCGTTTGCGCTCGGCCGATATGCTCTGATCGTCTATGAGGCCGACGACAAAGCGGCATATCCTGCGAGCCAATCACTGATTTTAGACTCCGCAGAATTTAAGCAATACCTGAACACCACAGCCACTGACGGCTGGAGGATGCTGGACCAAAACGCCAGCACGGAATTCATGCCGCTCGTGTTTCAAAAGTGGCTGGCACGTCCTCGGGACTCATTGCCGTGGCTGATGGTATCCAACGGCACGTCAGGGACTGAGGGCGAGTTGCCGCTGACAATTGCCGACGCGAAAAAAGTGATCGGGGAGTTGCTGCAATGAGCAATAACGAATACACAGTGCCGCGAGGAATGTCGCGTGGATGCGTACCGCGAGACATCAGGAAAGCCCCGCTGGGGTCGTCCATCCCGATGTTTGATCGGTTGACGATTCCGAAATCAGAATGGTCCGATAGGTTGCGCGAAAAGCGACTTGCGAAGGCCATGCTATCTGACGTGCGGGATATCATGGGGCCAGCCGGCGGAGTGATCCCGGCGCTAAATCAGGGACGCGATCCGTGGTGCTGGGCATTCAGCCCGGTGACTGCTGCGACATTAGCCAGAGCAAATGCCGGCATACCATACGAGCATCTGAGCGGTACTGCGGTTGGCAATAAAGTTGCAGATTTCCGTGTTCGCGGCGGCTGGTCAGAGGAGTCGATGGCGCACATGAAAACACTCGGTGCACCGTCAACAGCATTTTGGCCGGAGGGCGATAATGCTCGCCATTTTGACAATCCAGACACATGGTCGTCCGCTCGCGAATCAATCATGGTTGAGTGGTATGATATTGATCCGAGAGATACGGCGGCAATCAATACTTGCCTGTTACTCAACATACCTATGGCTGTTGATGTGCCAGCGTGGGCACATAGTATTTGCTTAATTGACGCCGTGGATGGCTTCGTCGAATACGATCACCTAAACTCGTGGGGAAACAAGTGGAACGGAAATGGCATCGGCCGATTGCGAGGTAAGTTTACAAAATTCGATAGCGTGATTGCGTGCGTCGTATCGACGGGAGCATGAGCCGATGAAGCGACTAACACTCTTACTACTGGCCATTGGATGCGCTCAACAACCAGCAGCAGAACAACCACAACCACAGCCACAGATTGAGTGGCAGCGTATCGAGGTTGCTCCAAAAACG
>Ga0222673_1000861_pt1 | contig 11611 bp, 31 predicted proteins | sample AntAcemetagen801_FD_179845 | JGI IMG/M metagenome (GOLD analysis project Ga0222673, IMG submission 179845) | Saline water microbial communities from Ace Lake, Antarctica - #801 | ecosystem: Environmental > Aquatic > Non-marine Saline and Alkaline > Saline | place: Antarctica: Ace Lake...
GAAACAGATAATAACTTTGAAATAAAAGAGCATAAAAATAAATTTACACTTAAAAGTGATAAAGACACTGTTATAGTAAAAAACACATGATGGCAACTTGGGAAACAATATATAATAAATTGAAAGAGAATGTTAAAGATAAACTCCAAAAGGAAGAACTCAAAGAAGGCAGTGTTAACTTTGAAAGACTTTTGGGAAATACTATTAAAGAATGTTTGTTTGAAGAAGGAATATTAAAAAGAAAAGAAGTAGGAGCGGATAAAACAAGAAATATTCCAGGAAAGAATGTTTTATATAGAGATGATAGCATAATTAAATTAGCAACAGTAAAAATATAATGGGAAATTTAAGTGTAACAGAAATTGGTTCGGTAGTTCTTAATATGGTTGAAAATGTTCCCACAGCAATAAGTGGAACACTACCAACTATAATTTCAAATGAGATTTATAATGCACAGAATGTTACTGGTATTAATATCGGAACAAGTGTTGGAGAAACATATCAACCTGCAATAATTAGTTTAAGTGCTTCGAGTGTTATTCAATTAATGGAACTTACAGGTGCCGATGCTGGTACTATTAAGTTAGGGGACTTTAATGTTTCAAAAGGTGGGCAATCTAATACAGCAATAACCTCGCAAGCATTAAGAGAAGATGGATTAGCAAAATTAAATAATCTTGGAGAAGAAATGACTTACTATAAGTCGGTTTAATATGGATTTTTTTCAAATTAAAAATGGTGACACTCAGCCATCAATAGAAATTACAATGCAGCATTCTGATGGGACTGCTATTGATTTAAGCAATGGTAGTGTGTGGTTTCATATGGGCAATATAACTGATTATTCTGCTTTTGCTTCTGGCCTTTGTATGATAACAGGAAGTACCACAGGAGAAGTTAAATATAATTGGACTACTTCAGATACATCAACAACAGGTGTTTATTTTGGGGAATTTAGAGCAAGTTGGGTTGGCAGTCAAATAACATTACCTTATGATAATAGTTTAAAAATTAAAGTACACGAGGATTATGACTAAGATGGCAATAGCAGATGATTTACAAAAAGATTTTAACCAAATCCTTGCATATGGTGACCAAGTTAGATTTAAGTATTATAATCAATCTTTAACAGGTGAATATGATGATGATACAACACTTTCCCAAAGTGGAACAGATTTATGGACATCAGGATTAATACAGCCTATTAGTAGTAGTCAATATAATTCAGATGCTATAATACTTCAGCAAGGTAAAGTTCTTTTGGATGATACAAAATTATATGTTCCAGGAGTTGTTCAAACATCTGGATTAGGACAAATTAAGATTGGATTAGGAAGTCCAGTTAGAGAAGAATATCAGATTTTAGGAGATGGTCAAATTACAGAGTGGAGTGTTAATGGAACACCAATATATAAGAAAATATTTGCAAGAGTATTAAATGGTGGGAGTTTTGTCGGAGAATAAGATGGATATAATTGAATCAATAAGAAGAATGTTTGGATGTAAATGTAAAGAAAAAGATGCAGATATTGCAGAATTAAAATTAGATAATGCAGCATTACAAAAATCATTAAAAGCAAATGATAATGTTCCAGAGCCAAAAAGATTAGATATAATTATAGGAGGGTCATTAAGAAAGCTATTAGCACCTTATACAAAGTCTTTGCACCTATCAGATAATGTATATGGACTTACTTCCCAAAGAAATGCTAAAAATTTTAGCATTCAAACAAAGGTAGCAGCAAATAAGTGGCTATCAGAAAAGCATGATTGTGATGAATTTAGTTTTGCATTGATGGGATATTGGAATAGAGGTTTAAGTCAGTTTGCCTTTGGGATAGCTTGGACTAATGCTCACGCATTTAATATTATGGTAGACAACAATAAACAGATTTGGATTGTTGAACCACAAACAAATAAATTTACAAAGATAGAAGATATGCAGAATAATACATCATATTCTCCTATCGAAATTATACTTATATAACTGAAAGGAGGAAGACAAAAAAATGACAAATTTACATACAAGTTTTGGAAGTGGAACATTATTTTCAGCAGGAACAAATCAAGGTGATATTGGACCAAGTGGAATAAATGATATTACACATAGAATTAATACTGTATCAGGAGCTGGAGGAGCAGTTTCAGGAGCTTTATATGCAGTATCTGGTGCTTTAGTAGGAGTTTCAGGAGCAGGTGTTGGATTATCTGGAGCTGTTTATTTTGGTGGTTTCGACTTTCCACAAGTAGCTAATATGGCATATACATCTGGAACTGCAAATGAAATTTTAACTGCTACAGTTACTGGCGAAGAGAAATCATATGTTCAAACAATAACATATAATGCAGAAATAAGTCCAATTATTGTAGAAGTTAGTGGCGAATCTATTGGAAGTGTTGTTAGATGGGACTTTTATTACGGTACAGGTTCAGGAACAACATCGACTGGAGGATTAGTAGCTGGGTCTATTTCAATATCTTAAATGGTACAACTTAATATAGGAGGATTAGTACTAGGTAGTAAACCAGTTATTAAATCTATTCAATATGGGTCTGTAACTGTCGATGCAGCTACAGGTACAGCAGCAATCAATGCAGTTGACACTGATAATTCAGTTGTTATGTATTTAGGATATACTGATAGTGGTGATATAACAGATGGAGATGGGTATACATATGTAGAATTAACTGATTCTACTACTGTAACAGGAACTAGAGATGGAACAGGTGATGTAGTTACTGTAAATTTTGTAGTTATTGAATTTGCTTCTGGTATTTTAAAATCAAGACAAGTAGGTTTAATAACTATTACATCAAAGAGTAATACAGCTACAATAGATGCTGTAGATACTAATAAAGCAGTTATATTTTGGCAAGGATTTAAAGCTGATGACCACGACATAGATGAAACTGTTTTAATAACATTAACTAATTCAACTACAGTAACTGCATCAACTGATAGCAGTTTAAATGATGCTACTATACCATATACTGTAATGGAATTCTTTTAAATCTTGTTAAAAACCCTTTAAAATACACGTTTTAAAGGGGCAAAACAGGGGGTAAAAGGGTTTTGAGGTATAAATATATACCTCAACAGAAATACTATGGTAAACTGTGAAATCTGTAAAGAGAAGAAAGCAAATCGCTGGATTAATGGAAAGCGTGTTTGCTTAATTTGTTATCTTAGTTTGAAACACATTCATTATCTACCATTTACAAGAGCCCTCAAAAAAAATAATTTATATGAAAGGTTTTTACAATTACACCCAGAAGTAATTCATATTAGTCATATAGGAATTTCTAGAGTTAGTAATTCTAAAATTATGGCTTATTTAAAGGAAAATGAGTAATATATACTACAATATATATGTTATAACATATATGTTAGAGTATAATAGTCTTTAAATACTTTATTATATTATTATTATTATGATAAGGATAGTGGTCTGTAATAGATGTAAATATAAATGGTTACCAAGAGTTAAGAATCCAAAGCAATGTCCAAACTGTAAAAGAATGGATTGGAATAAAAAATGAATTATAAATTTTGGATTGGCTTTATTATTGGAGTGATAATAATTTCAATATTGCTAGGATGATTATTCCCAAAAGAACAAAATGTCAAATTTGGGCTAGAGTTGTGGGATTTTTAAGACCAGTAGATAAATGGAATGAAGGGAAAAAAGCTGAATTTGAGGATAGAAAAATGTTTGGAGTGAAAAATAAATAAATTATTATTCTTTTTGGGAATTAAATTTTAATGTAAAAGGAGGCTAAAAAATAAAATGGATATAAAAACAAAATTAATAATTGGTATTTGTTGTGTAGTAAGTTTTTTTCTTCTTGTAGGAATTTTAATAGGAGGAGATGATTCAAGCACAAATAAACTTGGAGAGCAATCAATTTATGATAACATAGATATTACAACAGATTGTGATGCTTTGCAGAATGTTTATAATATTGCTATGGATAATGTTGAGAGAAGACAACCAGGAGATGAACTTAGAAAAGTATCTCTTTCATATGCAACTTATGCTAATACAAGAATGAACAATTTAGATTGTTAATAAAAAAATTATTATTTCTCATTATTTTTAAGAGAAAAAAAGAAAGAAAAAATTGAAAAAAAATGGCAAAAACACTCAAAAACACCCGAAAAAGAGGGTAAAAAAGATTAAATTATATAAAATAATACATACATTTAAATACTCTGTTATATATATATTATTAATAAATAAGGTTTATTAAAATAAAAAAAATAAAAAAATGGAAAAAAAAATATCATTTAATAAAAAAATAATGAAGGCGAAAACATCCTCGCATTTTATTATTATAGAAAAAGTATTTTTAGATATGCTTGGAGTAGGAGCAGAAGATACAATCAAAGTTACTATTGAAAGAGTTGATGATAATAAATTATTGAAGAAATTAGCAATGAACAAAATAACAAAAGAAAATGTAAAGTCTTTAGCAATTAATGAAGACGGAATATTCGGTGAAATAAAAAAAGAGGACCATGATAATGATATTGATAATGAACTACCAAAAGACTAATAATAATATTCTGCAACTGCCATTGCGAAATTGTAAATTGGGAGTAGATATATTCTACTCTTTCAACTCAAATTTAAATTATGCTCTTTCTATGTTGTTACCATACAACAATTTCTATTACAGAGGTGGTAACACCTCTTGTATTCAACAATTAAATTATGGAGGAGTACAAAATGGATAGAAATGAATTATTAAAATACAAGGGTAAAAAAGTTTCAGTATATCAACTTGGTAATGATAGATTACAATTTGGTCAAATTACAGATGCTAAAAATGAAATATTTAAATTAAAGAACAATAAATTTGGACCAATATATAATGAATCAGTATTTGCTATTGGAGACTTTTATGCTTAAAATGGAAAAAGATGATGTTATATATTTTTTGAATAAGAAGGTCTGTGTATTCCACATTAAAGGATTTAGATATAATGGAACTGTTAAAAATGTGGGAAGTACTTGCCTTCTTTTGGATGATAGATATGATGGTATGATGACTATTAAATATGAGGACATTGATAGGATTAAGGAGGCAGAATGGTAAATAAGACTATTGAAGCAATGTTTGTAACTAAAAGGTCACATCCTGAAATAGTGCATAAAGTTGCTAATATGTTGATGGGACATTATAAATTTTTAACTATTGAATGTGTTAAGCTGAATGAGATTTATGTTTATGAAGATGGTATTTATGCAGAGAAGGGAAGAATGGTGTTAAAGAAGGAGATTGAGAATATATGTGGGTCTTATGTAAGAACTACTATGGTTAATGAGATTATAAACAAAGTAGAGAGAAGCACCCTTATAGAGCGAGAAGATATGGTTAAAGCACCAATAGAGGAGTTATGTATAAATAATGGCATATTGAACCTTAAAACAAGAGAAATAACACCTCATACACCGGAAAAAGTGTTTATTAGGAAATTACCTTTGGATTATAAGTTGGGTTCTGAAAGTTTTGTATTTACAAACTTCTTAGAGGAAAGTTTAGATGAGAAGGATGTTAAGATTTGCCAGGAATGGTTTGGTTTCTGTTTATGGAGAAAGTATCACGAGAAGAAGGCTTTAATTACTATTGGACCAAGAGATACAGGTAAGACGGTGTTATTAAACACTCTAACGAACTTTATTGGTAAAGGTAATATAAGTAGTGTTGATTTGCACGATATGGGAAATAATAACTTTGCGATTGAAAGAATGTATGAAAAGTATGTTAATATTAATGATGAATTGACAAGTGATGATTTAAGGGATGTTAGTAAGTTTAAGAAATTGACTGGTGGTAGTGTTATGACAGCAGAACCAAAGTTTAAGACAGCCTTTAGTTTTTACAGTTTTGCAAAATTGACTTATGCTACTAATAAGATGCCAACATTGAAAGGAGCAATGGAAGACCCTGAAAGTTTTTATAGTAGATGGATTATATTTTTGTTTAATAATATTGTTGCAGAGATGGATAAGAATAAGAATTTAGTTGATGATATTAACACACCTGAAGAAATGAGTGGGATTTTGAATTGGGCTTTGGATGGATTAGATAGGTTATTGAAGAATGGTAAGTTTTCGGAGTATAACACTTGGGAAGAGAATGAAAAGATTATGAAATCGAGTGGTAAGAGTGTATATTCATTTATTGCGAATGTGGTTGAAAAGGATATTGGTGGTTATGTTAGTAATGAGGACTTATATAAGACTTATTTGGATTGGTGTAGTTTGAATAATAAAGACCCTGAAAATAAGAACACTTTTGGGAAGAAATTTAAACCATCATTTGGTAAGAGGATTACAGATGGTAAGAGGAATGGATGGAGTGGAATTAAATTAGATAAGGTGTTATTAAAGATTTAATAAAGGTAATAAAGGTAAAACAACATTATATATAATAATTATAAATATCTATTATAATATTAAATAACCCTTATTACCCTTATTTTGATGATTTTCCCCTTGTAAATCAGAAGATTTGTAATAAGGGTAATAAGGGTGTAAATTTTATCAATTAATTAACAATCAATTATTAAAAGGAGGTAAACAATATGGAAATTATAGATGAAAAAGGTATTAATGAAATGATAGACGATGATGAAATGAGTGTCACAAATATGCTATTATTTGAGATTGCTATTCAACTAGAAAAGCTAGTTAAGAACAATGGAAAATAATTATATAAATGAGGGCTTTGATAAGATTGTCAAGCAGATGGAACAAATTCAATACAATTACGAAATAATGTTGGAGATGAATAAATGAACACTAACAGAGTCGTTCAAGTATTCCCCACAATAAAAGATGAAATGGTTTTATTTGTTTCCCAAAATAAATGTGTCAGATTAGAGAAAATTTCACATTGGGTAGTTGTGGAGAATTTAGATTATTCATGCAAATGGGAAAGGATGACAATGAATATTAGACCAGCCATTAGTGATATTTTGGGGTATAATATGATTGACATTGACAATGTTGTTGCTGTTAGAGTTAAGGGTTCCCAAAAGGAATTGAAGAAGAAATATGCTGCAAAAATTAAGATGATTATTGCTAAATTAAAGGAGTTAGAGGACAATCACTATTAATTGGACATCATACTTATTTCGATAAGGGAATAAATAAGGGTACCTTTCATACCTCAACGGGCAATTGGTCCTGAGCAATCAGGTGAGGATTTTTTCGACCTCGATACGCCAATTGCCCATTATTTATTCCAAATCCTTAAAATAAAGGGTTAAAACACCTTAAAAACTAATTAAATTATATAAAGCAACCCAAACCTTTATATACTTTGATTAATTAATATATTATATATAAAAGCATGGCATTACCAAAAACAAAAGAGGGAATGATAGAAAGAGGTATGACTCCACTTGGACTTCCTGGAAATGAAGAACGAGATGCTGCAGTTAGAGCAAAGACAAAAGGAGTAAGTTCTGTTAAGGCAAGTATTTCTCAAAAGGTTGCAAGGATTAGAGATGGCACCACTAAAGATGTTGATAAGGCAATTATGGAGCTGGTAAGAAATCCTGAGACAAGTGCAGTCCAATTAACAAAGCTATCAAATGTTATTGTGGATAAATTTGATACATTAAGTGACCAAAATCAGATGGCATTAATAAAAGTTTTAAGTGATAGATACAAGACATTGTTTGGTGGTAAGCTAATTGTAGATGCTGATGTTAGATTAACTCATGCAGATACTATGATTGAAAGATTAAAGAATTGGAAATTAGAACAAATAAATAAACCTGAGGTGGCTGTAGCATAATGGGAAATTATACACCACAAGAAGCAGTTGATATGTTGCACAAGACTCAATCTTTACAAAGTGTTGAGGTTAGTAAGATGTGGACACATATTCTTGATTTAAAGACAAAGATTGATAAGCTAGAAACTAAGGAAAAATTTAAAAGACCAATATATATAAATGTTACTGCTGAGGGCTTAGATTAAAATGAGTAGAAATAAGATGGATGTAAGATGTATAAGAAGTACTGCTGATTATACTGTAGGATATATTAAAAGAGTAAATAAAAGTGTTGGAGAACATATGATTACAACTCATGCATGGGAAAGAGTGGCAGACCAATCACAATCGGTATTTGATAATCAAGGAGGACAAAATGGTAATTAACAGTATGAGTGAATTGGATGACTTGAGACAAGCAAATAAGAAAGCCCAACTAGATACATCTATAATAGACAGAGAAGAAATGCCTTTTAATGAATGGATAAAAGAAAAGATTATGAGTTGGCAGAATGGTGAATCTATTGGCTTAGGAGCAAGAGAGAAGGGCACCTGTATAGCTTATTTATATAATGAAGTTAATAGATTAGCTGAAGAAGTAGAAAAATTAAAAGAACAGGTTGGTAAACAGAAATAATGGTAAAATTTAATGGTGAAGAGTTGAGTAAAGCTATAGAAGACCTTGCTCAGTCTATTGGATTAAGAATATTAGTAAAAGAAATTGATATTAAGGAAGAAGTTATGGATTTGGTTAAAGATGGTAAAGAATTGCTGGAAAGGATTAAAGAAGAGCAAGAAGATGCTAGCAAGCAACTAACAGTTAGTAATTATAAGATTTTTGGGGAAGAAGTAAAAGAGTGTGTTGAGGATTTAGATGAATATGAGGATTCTAAGGAGAAAGGATGGGCTTATTGCTTTGATTTAGATAATGGCTATGAAGTGACAGTAAATAAGTTTAGAAAAGATGAAACATTAATAGATTTGGACATTGATACAATTGTTAAACTGGAAGAATTAAAGGAAGATGGCGAAGACTATGATGATGTTATAAAAAGGATTGTAGAAGGAGGTAATAAATGATGGTAGAACAAAAAGATTGGAAAAAATTGAATTGGACAGCTAAGATTACTGAGAATGTTCAAGAATTTGATAAGATGAAAAATAAAGAGACGATGAAGATTAGTGGTGTTGCTATTAGTGCATCTACTTCAAGAAATGGTGTTACTTATGAGGCATCTGAATTGGCAGTTAGTGCTATTACATTAAAAGGAAAGCCATTAATGATGGACCATACTGGTTCTGTTAGAGATATTGTGGGTAGAGTAATAATGTCTATATGGAATGAGTCAACAGAGTCTATTGAATTTGTTGCAACTGTTATGGAACCGGAAATTGAGAAAATGCTTAAAGATGGTAGGATAACTGATGTGTCTATTGGTGCTAAGGTTAATGATTTAAAGAAAAATAAAGATGGAACTGTTAGTGCTATTGGAATTGAGTTTCTCGAGTTATCTTTGGTGGCAATACCAGGAATAGTAGACCAAGGCATTACAAGTATTAATCAAGCTATTAAAAAGAATTTAATTCTTAAAGAAAAGCTATTAGGTAAGCCAAATGTTGTAATAGAAACACTTGATTTGAATTCATTAGATAAGCTAGATAGAGCTATTGAAGACATTAAGGTAAGATTAATAGATAATTCAGAAATTAAATCAATAGAGGTAAGATTATAAGATGGCAACAAATATGGCATTTATGCAAGTATCAGGAACCATGTTTGATGGCATGGTAGCTGCAGGAAGTCAGACAGTAGGTTTGAATATTCTTTGTGGCGTATCTGGAACTGGTGTATTTCCTGTTATGGTTAATGAGACAGGACAACTAATTCAGATAAGCGGAGCTTAAAATTAAATTGGAGGATTAATATGGAAGATAAAAAACACCCACTTATGAAGATAACTTGTATGAATCAAAATTGTTTGTTTGGTTACGAGACTAACCATCCAGAGATGCATATAAACAAGCTATGCCCACAATGTGGTAATGCAGAACTAAAGATTACAAGAGTTAATACAGATTAAATGGGATACAATGCAATATCCACTCTTTTGGGGCATCATAAAAGCGACCCAATGACAGAAACGATTAGAGATACTCTTTCGGAAGCTCTTGGTCGTTCTGTTAAGATGTTACCAACAGTTAAGAATGGTTATAGGATAGATGAGAATGGTAAAGTGTGGTTAAAAGATACTGATTAAAATAAAATGGTAGAAAAAAATAAAAAAATAAAAGAAAATGTTGAGATTAATGTTGCTGAGACTTCATTTTTTATTGAGGACATAATGGTTAATTTAAATACTGTATCATCTGGTAAAGCATCTTGGATATCTCCTAAAATAATAACAGGATATATTGAATCTATTATTGTTAACACTTCTGAACCTATTAGTCTATCTGTTTATGTGGAAAATTTTGAGGATAGTCCATTATTTGAAATAGCGCACATATCAGGATATAATCAAATTCCAGTAAGGGTTGGTGCAGTAGATTATAGAGGATTAGCATTTGAGCATGGAGAAAAAATTTGTTTAAATGATAAGATTGGAATTTCTATCTCAGGAAGCAAAAATACAAATACTATTATTAAATTAAGGATACGAAAAGGATGAAATTAAAACTAAATTATAATGGAGGTAAACTAAAAATGGCTAGTGAAAAAGTAAAAGCAGCATTAAAGATGTTGAAAGAAGAAGGTGTCGATACAAATATTGTTACTGATGAAACACAAGGTGAAGTTGGAGCTGATGAACCAGAAGAAACAGATGATGAAAGTTTGGTTGTTGAAGCAGCAGGATTCGGTGGTGGATATGCAATATATAGAGACTATTCTAAAGATAGCAGATTTACACGTCTTAGCAGATAAATTCCACTAAGTCCCTTTTGGGAGTTACAGATAACATGGAATTTAACTTGGATGAACAAATTTGTAGAAGTAAAAAGTCATATATAGTTAGAACTCGATTAAAATGAATAAAATATTATTATTAAAAAAAATAAGAAAGGAAAGTATACCTGCTCAACCAGATATTAAATTAATATGTATACATTGTAAATCAGAAATGATTTTAATAGATATAGATAGAAATGGTAGTGAATGGATTTGTAATGAGGATAACAAAAGAGTATATATTGCTGGTTCAGGTAACTTTGGAGCATAAAATGGTAAAACAAATAATCAAATTAAATACAATGGAGGATAAAAAATGGTAAATGTAAATGATATGATTTTTACACGAAATGGTGAGGGTGCTTTGATATCACAAGAAGTAGAATTAGAATTTTTACCTGATAAGCCAAAGGTTAAGATTGTTCCACTTACAAGAGGAAAATTGCAAGAAATTTATGCACAAGCAACATCCGAAAATATAGAAGAAAAATTAAAATCAGATGCTGAAATTATAAAAAATGGTTTAGTAGAACCAAAACTTACTGATGAACAGTTAATTGACCTTAAACCTAATTGGGCAACAGCAATAACGACAGCAATTTTAGCGATTTCTTTGGGAACTACACAAACTGATGTTAGTAACAAAGCAGAAGATGCAATATCAGCTCAAGAATTAGCTTTAAAAAAGTAACTACGGAGGAAGACATGATGCTCTGGCTGCATGGTCAGGGTTATACTTTTTTCTCCATACCCAAGCTAACATATCCTGAAATTAAAATGCTTGTTAATTCAAAAAGTAGGCAAATTAAAAAACAAGAGACCGAAAATAAAAAGATGGAAAGAAAAAATAAAAAAGGTGGAAGATATAGATAA
>Ga0222673_1000863_pt1 | contig 11606 bp, 15 predicted proteins | sample AntAcemetagen801_FD_179845 | JGI IMG/M metagenome (GOLD analysis project Ga0222673, IMG submission 179845) | Saline water microbial communities from Ace Lake, Antarctica - #801 | ecosystem: Environmental > Aquatic > Non-marine Saline and Alkaline > Saline | place: Antarctica: Ace Lake...
TGATGCAACTACTTATCCCATTGCGTACACATTCCCAATCAAGAGAATGTCAATCACAAGACAGAGAGTATTAGGAACTTAATGCCAATATACAGCAAACATAAAGACCACATGAAGCACGCGCCGCAATGGGAACGCGCCAGAGATGCGTCTAGCGGTCAAGATGCGGTACACGCTAAAGGTGACGCTTATTTACCTAAGTTAGCAGACCAAACTAATAATGATTACGATGCTTACAAACAGCGCGCATCTTACTTTAACGCGACAGGTAGAACTGTTGACGGCTTGGTGGGCATGGTATTCCGCAAAGATATTCAAATTGAACAAAGCGGCATAGATGGGTTAATTAAGGATGTGGATTTAAGTGGCAATAGTTTAGACTCATTAGCACAAACAGTATTGCGCGAGGTAATCACTGTTTCTCGATATGGCTTATTAGTCGAATATCCACAAGTAACAGAAGCGCCCAAAACAAAAGCGGATCAATTAAAAAGTAATCTAAGGCCGTATGTCAGCAAATATCCAACTGAATCAATAATTAATTGGAAGGTTGAGCGTGTTAATAACGCCATGCAGTTCACATTGATTGTATTGGCTGAGAAGGTTTCGGCTAAAGATGATGAGTATGAGCCTAAAATGATAGACCAGATACGTGAGTTAAGACTAGACGGCGGTGTTTATCTCCAGCGCATTTGGCAGAAGCCAGAAAAGAAAAGCAAATATGAGCAAATAGGCTCTGACATTATCCCTTTTATAAAAAATAAGCCATTAAGCTTTATTCCGTTTTATCCGTTTGGGAGTGATGAAAATAGTTTAACGATTACCGAATCCCCTATTTTGTCATTGGCTGATTTAAATTTAGCGCATTATCGCGTGAATGCTGATTATGAACATGGTTGCCATTTTACAGGATTGCCAATGCTGTTTTTTAAAGGGATTGACGATGCTGACGACAAAGGGAATAAGCAAAACATACACTTAGGCTCGCAAACGGCTGTAGTCGCACCGAACCCAGAAGCTGATGGTAAGTTTATTGAATTTACCGGGCTAGGACTTGGGGCGTTAGAGAAAAATCTAGAATCAAAAGAAAAGCAAATGGCTGCTATTGGCGCTCGTATGCTTGAGCAACAAAAGAATGGTGTAGAGGCTGCTGAAACTAAAAAGATAACATCAAATGGTGAAAGCTCAGTATTAGCTGCCATTTCTAAACTAACCAGCGCACAGTTAAGTAAGATGCTTACATTTATGGCTGAATGGGCTGGTTCAAATGGTGAGGTTATTGTTAACCTCAATACCGATTACATGCCAGCAGAAATGTCAGCACAAGAGCTAACAGCTTGGGTTGCTGCTAGACAATCTGGCTCAATTAGTCAGCAAACATTCTTTAATGCTTTAAAACGTGGAGAGGCTTATGAAAGCGGCACTACTTTTGAAGAAGAGCAAGAGCTTATATCTCAAGAAGAGCCTGATTTAGCGGTTGAATAATGGCTGTAAACGATGAAATATTAGATGCGACAATTAAGCACCAACTAGAACTGCAATATTACTCTAATGGCGTAGTAAATCGCATGTTAAGGCTATTAGCTAAAACTGATGCGGATTTATTTGCGCAGCTACAAAAGGCTATTGATAGACTGCCACCTGAAAGCTTCACAGTTAGGCGGCTAGACAAGCTATTAGCGTCCGTACGTGATTTAAATGCAGAAGCCTATGCAAAGGTATCAGGTGAGTTAAATAGCGAGTTAGAAGCGCTTGCCTACTACGAGATAACACACCAAAAGCAATTATTCGATAATACGCTACCAGTGCAGGTTAGAGTGGCAAGCGTTAGTGTTGAACAAGTATATTCGGCTGCTTTATCAAGGCCATTTCAAGGTAAGCTGTTAAATGAATGGATGCAAGGGCTTGAAGTAGATCGCGCGGTAAGAATTAGAGATGCAGTTCGGATTGGTTATGTTGAGAATCAAACCGTAAGCCAAATGGTGCAACGTATCAGAGGCACGAGGGCTTTAAAATACAAAGACGGCATACTTAACATAACTAGACGTAATGCTGAGGGTATTGTAAGAACAGCAATAGGGCATACAGCACAATTCACACGTAACCGCTTCTTTGAGGCTAATGATAGTGTGATTAAGTCGCTTATGTGGTCATCTGCATTAGACGGTAAAACAAGTCAAATATGCCGTGCTAGGGATGGCAAGCAATATACACTAGAAACACATAAACCAATTGGACACTCATTGCGTTATTTAGGTGGTGCTGGGGCAGCACATTTTGATTGTCGTAGCGCGATGGTAGCTGTAACTAAGTCATGGAAAGAGCTTGGCATCGATATTGACGAATCGCCAGCAGGCACAAGATCTAGTATGGATGGTCAAGTTCCAGCAGATACAACCTACGAGCAATGGTTAAAGAAAAAGCCAGCTAAGTTTCAAGATGAAGTGCTAGGCGTGACTAAGGGTAAAGCGTTTCGTAAAGGCTTGAGTTTAGATAGGTTCGAGAATAACAAAGGTCGTGAGTTTACGATTGATGAATTAAAAGCGCGTGATAGTGAGTATTTTGATAAGTAGTTTATAATGCAATTATGAAATGTTTAATATGTGGAAAAAATTATATAAATCTTGGTGTGCATATACGGCGTAAACACAAGGTTCAATTGAATGACTATAGACAGGAGTTCCATTTATTGAAAACAACGCCTCTAGTTGATGAGTCTTTGTCTTTACATATTAGCAATCAGGCAAAAATTAGATTATTAGATGACGATTATAAAAAAGAGTTGGTAGTTAGATGTAAAGAAAATGCTAAAAAAAATATAGGTAGGCAATCCTATGAACTTTCGTCATTAGCAAAAGAAAACCTATCAAAAAGAAATAAAGAAAATAATTTGGAAAGACTAAAAAAATTATCACCTAAAGTTAAAAAAATACTAGAAGAAGATAAAACACTATTGGCCGTAAGAGTGAAAATGGGAATGGGTAGGGATGCTGTATTAAAGATAGTCAATCTTGGTCTTGCTGATTATGATAAAGAAATTGCTTTGCAAATAGGAATTAAAAAAAGAGTTAAATCTAGACTTAATAACAAACTTTTTAAACAAGATTTATAATATAGTTTTACGTGAGGGCAAATTATGAAATATCTATCAATAATAATCGCTTTAATGCTCGTTGGTTGTTCTACTTATGACTACGATGCACACAATAGAGATAAGGTTGAGCGACTAGCTAATGAGGCTAGGCAGCGCGATAATAATCCTACAAAGTACGCTTATAATCAAGCATCAATACACGGCTGTAACTCTGCTAAAGCAGACGGTGGCATATTAGGTTATCGTAATGAAAAGAACGTAGATAGCTATGTTAAAGATGAGTATTACCGTACTGGCTATGATGATGGGTACAAGAAATGCAAGGCTGAAAGCGACAGAATAGACGATGCATTCCAGTCTAGCGCACCCTATAGGTGGTAAATGAAACTAGTCGTATCAAACGATAAACCAGTTAAGCCTAATAAAATAATATACTGCCCTGAATGTCAAGGTAGTACGTGGATATATGTCAACATCGGCAGAGCTGAACCTGTTAGACCAGTACGCAAACGATGTTGTATTAAATGTCTTGCTAAAGGAATAGAAACGATTTACTAGACCAGCTTAACGGCTGGTTTTTTTACATCTAAAGTTTACGAAGCTCAATCTCTGAGAGGTTGGGCTTTTTTATTGCCCAGAGGGCGCAAATATCCAGAGGATAAACAAAATGAGTGACATTGATTTAAACGCACCAGAGGTGCAAAAAGCCATCAAAGATGCAGTATCAGCAGCAGTTGAATCGGCAACAGAGCCATTAGCCAATAAGAATAAAGAGCTATTAGGTGAATTAAAGATTGCACGTAAAAACTCAGAAATTACGCCAGAGGCGTTAGAGACTGTAGAAGTTGAGCGCGATCAATACAAAGCAGAATTAGACAAGGCAAATAAAACCTTGAAAGACAATGCAAAAGTGGTTGAGGACGCGACAAAAGCACTTGAAGGTGAGCAAGGGTTTACTAAAAGCTTGTTAATTGACAATGGCTTAAATGATGAGCTTGTAAAGGTTGGTGTGGATAACCCTGCACACTTGAAAGCAGTTAAATCAATGCTTAAAAGCTTAGTGACAATCGAGGCTGACGGCGATAAAAGAATCGCTAAAGTTGGCGAAAAGACACTAAACGAACATGTAACAGAATGGGCTGCAACTGACGAGGGCAAAAACTTTGTATCAGCATCACATAACAGTGGCGGGGGTTCGGAGGGTGGCGGCGGTGATAGCGGTAAAACTAATTTAACCTCAACGCAGAAAATTGCGGCAGGGTTAAAAAAACTATAAAGGAATAAATCATGGCAACACAAACACTTGCACAAGCAGCAAAACTTATTAATAACGAGATTGTTCAAGGAGTAGCTGAGGACATCATCACAACTAACCCAGTGTGGAATGTAATTCCATGGACTGGTTACGAGGGACAGGCTTTGCTTGTTAATCGTGAAAACGCACTAGGCGATGCACAGCATCTAGCAGTAGGTGGCACTATTACGGCTAAAGCCGCAGCAACATTTACACAAGTTCCATTCAGTGCAACAACAACCATCGGCGATGCTGAAATGAACGGCTTAGTACAAGCTCAATCTAGTGCTGCTGGGGTAGATCAGTTGGCAGTTGAAATTTCATCTAAAGCAAAATCAGTCGGTCGTTTACTTCAAACTGGTATCGCTACTGGTACTGGCTCAGCACCTGCTATGAACTCATTACATAGCTTAGTTGACGCTGCTCAGTTTGCTGGTGGCACATCAGCAGGAGGTCGCGCATTATCATTTGCATTACTTGATGGCTTGCTTAACTTGGTAAAAGCAAAAGATGGTGAAGTCGATTGGATTATGATGCCTTCACGTACGCTTCAATCTTATAAATCGTTAGTTCGTGCATTGGGCGGCATTAATGAAACAATGACGTTTACAATGCCAAACGGCACTACCCGCAATGTATCAGTTTATGAAGGCATTCCTATTTTCCAAAACGATTACTTATCAGTAGTTGAAACAGCCAATGGAGCTGCTATAACAGGCGGCGCATTAACTTCCGTTTGGGCTGGTGTATGGGATGATGGCACTCAAAAAGTAGGTGTTTCAATGATACATCCTATGGGCGTGCCTGCTGGCATTCAGGTTGAGCAGGTTGGCGTTGCAGAAACGAAAGATGAAAGTATTGTACGTGTTAAATCGTACTCTAACTTTGCATCATTTAACCGTAAAGGCATCGCGCGTTTAGCTTCAATCAATAACTAATAGCGTTAATATCAAAGCCATTCTTCGGATTGGCTTTTTTTATGGGCGTTAATCAAACAAAGGATAAACAGTGGCAACATTATCAGGGCAAGGCGCATTAGTTGATGGTGTTGCAAGCAGAATAAGACAACATGCAAACGTAGGTGTATTGCTAGGTGGTGGCAGCTCTGTTGTATCTGTTGCAAGTAGCGCAACGGTTAGAACATCATCAGGCGCATTGGTTGGTGATGGCTCGATTGTTAGCGGTGATTCGCAATTAAACATCACACATACAACAAGTGGAGATTTAGAAGGGCAAGCATCTTTGGTTATTGGTGTTTCTGCTGCAAATGAAACGCCAGATGAACAATACCCACTAGCAGGGATAAAACAAGATAGACCGATTACATCATTACAACAATACCCTTTAGCTAATACTAAACAAACAAGACCTTTGGAGTAATTATGGCATTAATAGTAGAAGATGGAACAGGCAAGGTTGATGCAGAAAGCTACGCTAGCGTAACAGATGCCAATACTTACCATACTGCAAGGGGTAATGATACGTGGTCTACATTAAGCACAGCAGAAACAGAAGAGGCGTTAAGACGCGCAACTGACTACATACAAAGCACTTATGCTGGGATGTGGAATGGTTATCAAACATCTACAACGCAAGCGTTAGATTTTCCGCGTAAGTATATGGAAATGGATGACTATGCAACTATTGTTTACTTTTCTGAAAGTGAGATTCCAACAGCCGTTATAAATGCTTGCATAGAGCTTGCATTTAAAGCCGCTAGAGGCGAATTGACACCAGACTTAACGCAGAAGGTTAAGCGTGAAAAAGTTGATGTTTTAGAAGTTGAATATGCAGACAACGCTAGTCAATTACCACGTTATCCAATGATAGATAAAATATTATCAAGGTTCTTAAGGGCTGGCGCTAGTGGCACGTTTAGAAAGATTGTAAGAACATGAGTTTTGACTACTCTAAACCAGCAAGTACAGCGCTTTCATTGATAGCCAAGTTTGGTAGAACCATACAACATATATCCGTAGCAAATGGAATATACGACACTGCAACAGGTGGCGTGACAAACAGCGAAACCTCAACAGATTGCAAAGGTTGTGATTTCGATTACAAGGGCAATAAATATGATGGTGATCTGGTGCAGGTTGGTGATCGATATGCGCTAATTGATAGCACAATTACCAGCATGGATGTTGCAGACAAATTAATCATTGATGGTGTTACATGGTCAATCTTTAATGTTAGTAAGTTGGCCCCTGCTGGGGTTTTATTGCTTTGGAAAGTGCAGATAAGAAAGTAATGGCACTGAACGATAAATTCCGTGCTAGGTTTAAAAAGCGCATTGAAAAATCAAAAGATAAAACAGACCAGTTTGTGACTAAGTTGCTTTTAAAAATTGATTACAAGCTTGTCAGTATGTCTCCAGTCGATAAAGGGCGATTCAAGCAAAATTGGATGCCAGGTAATGGTTATATAAATACTGCTACAACGGAAGCGGTAAGCAGTGCCGCAATGGGCGCTTACGACAATAAAAACGAACTGATAATTAACGCTATTAAAATTACTGGGCAAGTAATTTACTTAACTAATTCACTACCTTATGCAAGACGGTTAGAAACTGGCTATTCACAAAAAGCACCTGCTGGCATGGTTGGCATAACATTAGCAAGCATAAACAGTGAAGCAAATAAAATAGGAGTGCAACTGCGTAACGTATGAGCCAATTATCAATAAAAAATGCGTTTGAAACTGCGATTGCAGCCATGACACCAACATTAGACACGGCTTATGCAAATGCAGATCATACGCCTGTCACTGGCACGCCTTTTCAGAAAGTGTTTTTCTTGCCAGCGACACCAGACAACACAGAACAGGGTGTGACAAACTACCGCGAGCAAGGACTTGTTCAGGTAGGCCTATGCTACCCCCTTAATGAAGGTGAGTTAAGCGCCCTAACACGCGCAGAGTTGCTTAAAACTACCTTTAAACGAGGTACAACACTCGTTAAAGATGGAATAACTATTAATGTAATAGACACGCCAACAATTATGGCTGGATTTAAGGATTCTGATCGGTGGGTAATACCAGTACGAATATTTTATCAAGCGTGTATTAGTTTATAAATTTTAATTAAGTATCGAGTTTTAAATAGCCGCCTTGTGCGGCTTTTTTCATTTAAGGAGTTAGATAATGGCATTAGCACAAGGACGCAACAAGGTATTAACCTTCAAACGACAAACAGCAAAAGGCACGATTGCAACAACTGGAACGGCGCAAAACTTACGCCGTAATACAGCAACATTTGAGTTGCAAAAAGAAACCTATAACACAGCAGATGAAATCACAACAACACAGCAAATGCTTAGTTCACGCCATGGCGTGCGCTTGGTTAATGGTTCATACAGTGGATTGCTATCGCCATTAACGCACACTGATATGTTGAGTGCTTTGTTACGCAAAGACTTTGCAACAGTTACGGCATTAGCAACCCTATCAATTACCGTGGCTGGTAGTGGGCCATACACCATTACACGCGCATCAGGATCGTTCTTAACAGGTGGTATTAAGATTGGCATGGTTGTTCGCTTAACAGCAGGTTCATTCTCAGCAGGTAACTTGAATAAGAACTTACTGGTAACAGGCGTGACAGCAACAGTATTAACGGTAGCTGTATTAAATGGTTCTACATTAACAGCAGAAGGCCCAATTTCATCCTCTACAGTCACGGTGACAGGTAAAGTGAGTTACGTTCCAGCATCAGGACATACTAACGTTTATTACACGGTTGAAGAGTGGTATGCAGACGTGCCACATTCAGAGCGTAATAAGGATGTAAAAGTAGGCTCAGCATCACTTTCATTGCCAGGTAGTGGTAACGCGACAATTGATATGTCTTTAATGGGTTTAGATCAAACGCGTGACACATCACAATACTTTGTAACACCCACAGCAGAAACGACATCAAACACGCTAGTTTCAGCATCAGGTGCGTTGTATGTTGACGGAGCAAGTGTTGCCACAGTAACCGATTTAAGTGTTGAAATAACAGGCAATCAGTCGGCAGCAGATGGCGTTGTTGGTACAAACTTACGCGCAGATATTTTTGACGGCAAGGTGATGGCTACAGGCTCATTCACTGCTTATTTTGATAGTACAGACACAGCAGATGCTTTTTTGAATGAAGAGGAAATTTCTATTCTTTCAGCTTTGACTGACGGTTCAGAGGCTGATGCAGAATTTCAGACTTACTATATGCCACGTATCAAAGTCAATTCAGACACTACTGATGACGGTGAGACTGGGCTTAAGCGTACGTATAACTTTGAAGCTTTATACAACAGTGCTGGCGGTACTGGCATTGCAACTGAGGCTACTACAATTCAAGTGCAAGATAGCTTGGCGTAACAGTTTAACTGGCGACTAGGTGCAAGCCGAAAACGTGTCGCCCTCACGCAAGTCGCTGGTTAATTCATGAGGGCATTTATAGAGGGCAGATATTATGACTAAAACAGTAAGTATTGATGATTTAGGTTTAAACGCGGTTGCAGATTCAGACACTCCACAACCAATGACGGTATTTCGTGCTGATGGACAATCAACAGTGTTAAAACTGCATGTATTAGGTAAGTTTGCAACGGCTGTAGAGAAGTCAAACGCTAAGTTTTACCAGAAGTTTCAAAAGCAAGCTGAGATGGAAAAGCGTAAGGGCAGCAAGGTTTCATCGTTGACTTATGAGGATGCTAAGCGCGAGGATTTAGAGGCAACAATGGCGCGAGTTGTTGGATGGGAAGGTGTATCACAAGAGTACACAGAGGATGGCTTAAGAAAGCTGCTGACTGACAACCCCCATATTAAAACGGACGTTGTTGACTTTTCGGATGAGCTAACAAATTTTACCAAAACTGCATAGAGGATTTAATTGGCTATGCAGACCATGAGTTTAATTTAAATGAAAAAGGCAAGGACGGCAAAACCTTACGCCAGACTTTAGAGGTTGTAAAGAGGCAGAAAGGGTTTGCCCCACCTGAATTAATCAACCCTTATGAAGTGCCACCATTTTTGATTTACTTGTGGCATGACTTTTTAGCCTTATCCAGTACAAGGCAGTCAGGCATGGGAATTAGTCCTATTAGTTACCAAGAGATTGAAGCATTTGCGAGATTAACAGACACCAAATATAGCAGGTTAGAGCTTTCAGTGATTAGAAAGTTAGACCAAACTTTACTAAGCAAGGATAAAGATGGACATTGACAGCATAGGCATAGGCGTTGAAACGCGCGAAGTCAAACAAGCATCAAAAGACCTTGATAAATTAGGGTTAAGCGCAGATAAAGCTAGTGGAAAAACCGACAGGTTCAGCAAGTCTACAAAAGACGTTGAATCAGCCGCATCGAAAGCGTCTAGGGTGATTGGAAAGCTTGCGGTTGCTTATGCTGCGCTTAGTTCATTACGTGCGTTAGGGGGTGTTATAGATAGCTACACGAAGCTTAATGCACAGTTAAAGATAGCATCAAGAAGCCAAGAAGATTTCGCTAGTTCAATGGATGACGTTAAGCGTATATCAGCATTGGCGCAAAGCTCGCTAGAAGGTACCGCAACACTTTACTCAAGGTTAGCTAATACGTTAAAAGACACTAATGTCACACAGCAACAATTTGCAAACATTACAGAATCAGTAGCGTTAGGGTTAAAGGTATCTGGTGCTAGTGCTGGCGAAGCGCAATCAGCCATGCTGCAATTGTCACAAGCATTTGCATCAGGCGTTTTAAGGGGTGAGGAATTTAATGCGGTTAGTGAAGCATCATTCCCACTAATGAAAGCGTTGGCAGATAGCATGGAAATCCCTATTGAACAATTACGCTCAATGGCAATGGAAGGACTTATCACTCGTGATGAACTAGTTAAAGCCTTTTCAGATGAAAAGCTAATTAATACATTTAGAGAGCAAGCTAAAGAAGTTAATACGATGGGGGGTGCTGTTCAGAATGCTAAAAATGAGTTCTTATTATTAGTAGGTGCTATGGCTAAAAAAACTGGTATTGTGGACATATTTACAGTTTCAATCAATGCGGGTTCGCAAGCACTACGCTCTTTTAACTCATTACTAACTACAGGTAAATTTAAATTAGATTCATTCTTGCCAGCGTATGATAAATATCGTCAAAAGATGGATGCAGAAGCTAAAAAATCAGGATTAACACCTAAGTTTGGATTTGCTGGGAAAATTGGTGATGCGATAACAGCAGATGAGGTTGCTGGCATACCTAGCTTTGGGGGGATATTAACGGCTTCTGATCCTAAAGAAAAAGCAGAAGAAATAATAAAAGCAAGCGGCAATGCTTCTAAAGCTATTTCTAATGATATAAAAAAGCTGGCGCAAGAACAGCAAGAAATTGAAGAAAACCGTTATCGAATTGAAGTTGAAATGGCTACAGATCAAAGAGAATGGGCTACAGAACAGCAAAAAGAGGCAGAGGAACGAGTAAAGAAAAACTTTGATATAGCGGAAAAACAATCAGATGAAAGAATAAATCTAGCTAATAGAGAAGCTAAAGAAATAGCAGACAAGTTTGAGCGTAGAGCCGATGACATTAATCGTTCATTGACAGATGCTTTAATGCGTGGTTTTGAAAGTGGCAAGTCAGTTGCTGAAAACTTTATCGACACATTAAAGAATATGTTTAAAACATTGGTGTTAGAGCCAATCGTTAATTTTTTAGTAGATAGCTCAGGCATCACAAAAGTATTAGGTGCTTTAGGCGGGACATTCGCATCAGGAAGTGCTAACGCTGCCGCTAGTGGCAGTGGCTCTATCATGAGTTCGCTTGGTGGCATTAAAGATGTAATAAGCTCATTAAACAGCTCATTAGATGGGGCAATTCAAAGCTTAGCTGGATTCCTATCAAATGGAAAAGGTGGTTTAGGTGATGCAATAGGTGGATTCTTATGGCACAACTCCAGCCAAATAGCAGATGTATTACCATACGCTGGTGCTGCTCTTGCATTAATTAGCGGAGATATTAAAGGCGCTGCATTTCAAGGTGCTGGTGTAGCGATAGGCTCGGCAATAGGTGGCCCGATAGGCGGCGCGATAGGCGGAGCTCTAGGGGGGGTGGTTGGTTCTTTGTTTGGCGGTAAAGGCTATGACAGGTTCGGCACAAGTGTAACTGGGAGAATTGACAACAATGGGTACCGCAAGACTGGACAAGGGGTAATATACGATAAAGACATTGGCGCAGGAAGTGCCTTAAATAACATTAATAGCCA
>Ga0222673_1000865_pt1 | contig 11570 bp, 21 predicted proteins | sample AntAcemetagen801_FD_179845 | JGI IMG/M metagenome (GOLD analysis project Ga0222673, IMG submission 179845) | Saline water microbial communities from Ace Lake, Antarctica - #801 | ecosystem: Environmental > Aquatic > Non-marine Saline and Alkaline > Saline | place: Antarctica: Ace Lake...
TACCGCCAAGGTTGTAGCCCTTGTCGTCCATGAACACTTCTTCCAAAACCGTGCGCATCAACTTCAAAGACTGCGACTTGCCCGTAGTGGTCTCGCCCAGAGTCAGAGTGTAAAGGTTCAAGCCCTCGGGACCGTTCTTGCGGGGGATAAACGCAACATCGGAGAACGATGCCGAAAGCGCTAGCCAACCGTTCATACGGTCATACGGCGCGTTCTGCTTAGCAAGCTTCGTGGAACACCACGCAACGTATCGATCGACCCAGCAAGAGTAACCGTTCGACAGGGAACGCTCGTCATCGGACAACAAAGACACCGCAGACTTAGCGGTACTCTGCTCCTCCGGTGGCTCTAAACCCTGACCCGACTCCCATTGAACATCAAAAGCAGCCTTGTTTGCCTCAGCAAGCAGTCCATTGAAACCGCGAGAATCCTCCTCGGACCACTTCCTAGCAGCCGGAGCGTTCCAGGCAACACTCAAAACCTCATCCTGCGTCAGCAAGTCTCCTAGACGAAACAGCTCGCACAGCAACTTGTAACGCATCTCCGACCTGTTGCCTTCGGAGCCAACCTTCGGCTCCTGCAACGCCAGGTCCAAGACTTCTTTCGGAAGTTTGTTCAAAGCGTCGCTATAATCAGGCAAATCAGAAGGCATGACAACCTCAACGGTGTCGGCGACACGACCCATGATAGGTCGCTCGTAAACATCTATGTCTTCATATGCGTTTTCAATGTCGGTTATTGAGTATTTTGTGTCAGAAATTTCCGCAATCACAGACTCAGGAAATCCGTGACCGGTGTTCACCGTGTTTGGCAAACGCAAAACTTTGTTCGCCGACCAGCCCGAGGGGTCGCAACCATCCTCCCGGTGCGCAGTCGTAATTTTGTGCGCAATATCCGCAGCCCGCTTAGCCGTTACCGGCTCGTCCAACACCCAATAGTCGTGACCGCGACCACGAGAAGTGACAACGTGAATGCTGGGCATCAACCGAAACTTCTCCGGAACGCAAAGATCGGAGTCCATGTAGATGGTCTGCGAAGTCAAAGCGTTCTCTGGCGTCCGAGCAATGTTGCCCTTGTCGTTCTTCTTGTCACCGTATAGCAAAGGCGATAAGTAAACATCCTCTGTCGCGTACTGCTCGGCGTAAGAAATAATATCCGGCAACTGCGCAGGATATGAAAACGTTTTGTGGATGTTGATATTTAGTTTGCCGTTAGCGGTCTTACCGCTGGCACGACTAACAAAAGCGTTGCCAGAGCTAGCGCCTAAAACTGTCTGAATAAACTCCTTCACTATCAACCCTCCTTTTCCTCAACTTGAAACGTTCGGAGCTACTCAATCCGCCCCACATTCCTTCGTCCTCGTTAGACTCCAAAGCATACTCTAAGCACAAAAGCCTAACTGGACACTCCGAGCAAAGCTTTCTAGCAAGCTTCCCCTTTTGAACCGAGTTAGCATCGCCCTGGTCAATAAAAAATGCATCCGGCACTGACTCGCACGGAACGCCCCCCAAAGAAACTATCTGGCTCGTTAGTTCAATATACATCTGTGCAGATTTTTTTGTTTTCCTCAACCCATCCCTTCCCTTCCGCTGACCGCCCAGGATTCGAACCTGGAACCTTAGAGTTAACAGCTCTCTGCTCTGCCATTGAGCTAGCGGTCATTGCGCGTTACCGAGTCGCGCCCCTCGAAGAAACCTTAGAAGGCTTCAGCCATTGCTTCCTTGCGGTGCTTCACCACAACAGACTCAATGTAATCCGTCTGCAAAGATCGACCCTGAGTTCCATCCTTCTTGGGGAACTCCTTCTCGATGAGAGTTGCAACAACCTCCACAAGGTCACCCTTCTGGACATCGGTTCCTGCAAGGTCGCGCCACAAGGTGACACGGATTTTGGACACATCACCAGTCTTGACGTACTCTCCCGAGTCACGGTTCTTCTTGGTGTGGTTCACGTACAGCGGGAACTCCAACAAGTTAGCGCCCCCCGCTTCGCGTCGCTCCGGGTCGGCGACAATATTCCCGGTAAATGTAGCCTTGATTTGGCTCATCTTTCCTCCTATTTCTTTCTGTGCTTACGCACCTTATTTTGTGCTTCCGAGACTGCAAGCAGCCCCAGGAAGGCTTCAAAGTGGTATGGAATCTCTTCCATGTCCACCAACTCTAACCGGCAGAACGGTTCCATGTGCTCACCGTTCTTCGTAGTATCCTCCGGTCTGATGTGTAACAAAGCATAGTCTGTAAAAGCTGGGACCGCAAGTTCTTCCCAAACACCATCAGACTCAACCAACATCGCATCGCAAGCGCCAAGTGCAGCAAGTTGCATGTAATGCTCATCCCAGATATTCCTGGAAGTTTTCACATCCAACATCAACGGCTTACCATCGACCATCCACAACCCGTCAGCCGTGCCAGCATAACCATACTGGTGCGACCACAAAGTTGTTTCCGTAATCAACGGCACAACATCATGCTGGCTCTTCCACTTATCCCACTCCGCGACCATCTGCCAGAAATACTCTGGAGCCAAAGTCACATCAGGGTAAGGCAAGTTGTCATGTTCAGCAGCAACCCAGTCGTGCATCATCGTTCCCAGGCTCGCCGCATCATTCAAGACACCAGCGGAATAGTTGCGAATGTCTTGATCGTCAGAAGCAAGAGGGTCGCGTTTCCAATACCAACGCAGAAACCCGAAACCCTGTTCCTCGGTCCGACTCAACAAACTATCGATGTTTGCCACAGCATAAGCAGAAGTATTATCTACCGCCCATTGAAGCACACCAGGCTTATCCAGTTTCTTCAGGACAGTAGTGACACCAGGCACAACATCACCCGTTAGAGGATGCTTGTACCCGGAGCCACCGTGCCCCGAAGATCGAACCCGAAGTTTTGGTTGCATTACTCTATCTCACCGTTTTTCAGCGCCTTCAGAACTTCAGCAAGAACCTTCTCGTCCTTCATCCACTCAGCGTTACCGCCTGAGAGTCGGCTACCGATGCCGTTAGCAACAGAGCCAGCCAGTTCGTTAGCACCAAGGAACGCCTTGATTTCGTTATAGATTTTAGTCGGACCAGTAGCACTAGCCGTAGCAATCTTCTTCTGAGTAGGTGTCGCACCAGTTGCAGGCGCAACGTCCATCCCGTCGGGGTCGGGTTCGCCTGTGGCGATGTTGAATGTCAGCAGGTTGGCAATCTTCTGCGCCTGCGTGACAGCCTTACGACCACCCTTGTCACCGTTGTCAGCGCCCTCAGCGATTACTGTGGTCACAAACTCCGAACCATCCTCCAAGCTGATATAAGTCACCTGAAGCTCAACAACGGTCATAGCGACCGAACGGTTGGCACCAATCTCCCGAGTCACCAACTGGTGATTCAGAATGCTTGGTCGAGTGATGACCTTGTTAGCAATCATCAACTTCGAGATAGCCTCCAGAATGTCATCGTTCTTTACATACTTATACGAACCCTGCGACGCAGGACCGATACCGTTCTTAGGAACGTTACCCACCCCCGACTGGATATTCGCAATCGCGTTATATATCTTTGGTACAGCCACTTTAGCCTCCTTGTTTGTTGTTGTTGTTTTTGTTGCTGTTGTCATCAGTTACTACCTTTCCATCTCGCCAGACCTGACCGCCCCAAACGCCCACGGGTGGTCTGTACGTGTTAGCAAACCTAGCACACTCAACCAGCATGGGGCAACCCTTACAAAGGTTGTAAGCATTCGTTGGTGTCGGTTCATCATCTTCCTCGTAGTCCACAAACAAACCAGGCTTATCCTGACAGTTTGGAACTTTGCTATCTAAAGCGATCTCAAGCGGTGCCATCGTCATCTGCTGTCGCTTGGTCAGTTTCAGATAATTCAGGCTTGGAAAATTGCCAGAGTTCTTTGCTAAATCTTTCCGCAAAGCCTTATCATTTTTTTCCTCCCACGAGTTGCTCACTTTTTAGTGTCCTATTCATTAGAAGAGCCTTGGTCATCTGTTCGCTGATAACCCCGGAGTCGTAAGTATCTAGGGCAACAATCTCAAAAGATTGGACTTGCTGCTTTTGTCCATTACGATGAATACGTTTCATCGCTTGCTCATTCAATATTCTATTGTCTGAACGGGAAACCCACACGATATTACGGGTGGCGTGTTGTAAGCCGTCCACACCCTCCGCAATCGCAGAAGTAACCGCGACCAAATACTGGGCATCACCAGAGATGAACTCTTCCTTATACTTCTCCCTCTGAGCCTGCGACACGTCACCGTGCCAAGGCAAGGCGTTGTCAATCCGAGCGCAAATAACATTGGCGAACTTTTTAGAATCCGTCAATATTAGAGCCTTCTCCCCCGCAATCCTGTTGCCCAAAATATCCTGCAAGGCATCGAGTTTTGATGACTTGCAATCGTTGTCAAAAGTAACCTCGCCCGCCTCGTCCACGGAGAACATGCCCAAAGTTGCTTGGCGTAGCCTCGTCCGCAAAGTTATGGGGAACTCCACGACCAGAGGGTTATCTTCGACCCACACAATCAAGTCCTTCTCCAACTTATTGTACGCACGCCTCTGAGTGACAGACAGCTCCACAAACACCTGCTCCTCGACCAAATCAACATCAAGCTCGGATTCCAGCCGAATGTAACAAGGCAGGGAGTTGAAAAAAGCACCAGGCTTCTTCTCCCCCACGACTTTTTGCCCCGAAGGCTCAAAGTGGTCGTACTCCAGCTCGCACCACCTGCCCCTCCACATGTAATAAGAGTTGTCAACAAGGTCGGGCCATAGCCACTTTGTTACAGCATACGCGCCCTCGAAACTATTACCAGTCGGAGTACCAGACATGGATATTTTCATGGGTGCTTTTACTTGCTTGATGGTCTTATAGGTTTTGCTGTTCCTATTCTGCGATCGATGAGCCTCGTCAAACAAAACAATGTCAGGCTGATGAGTCCACACTTTGGTGCGTGACCTCTTCTCCCAACCCTGTCGGACAAAATACTCTGTGCCCACAAAATAGATACCAGGCTTCCCCCACACCCAATCATCCATATTTGCCTTGCCCTGCTTGGCGGAGTTCAACCACTTGAACGGCAAGGCAACACCCTGGCGTTCAAAAGTGGTCTTCCACCCCAGCCTGGTGCCCAGGGGCGCGATAAGTAAAACAACCTTGTCACCGCGCCTCTTGACAACCTCTACAGCCTTCACCGTTTTTCCGGCGCCCATTGTGGAAGCGTTCAAAGCAGCCCCGGAAGTTTCCCAGACCATCTTTACAATGGCTTCTTCCTGCTCAGGAGTTGGTGTTATCTTTTCCATCAACCATTTTCCTCATCAGTTCCCGTTGTGCCTGCTTGTAGCCTTTTCTAAACTGAAACAAGGCATAAAACATACCCGAAGGCTTGTGGTTCTTGTTCAATGTTCTGTCCCAGGCGATTGCTCTTTGGGCAATCCTGAATGACCAGATAACTAGCGCAAAGGCTACTATCAGTTCGATGCCAGCCATGCGCTCAACTCCTCGTAGTAGAAACCATCCTTCTGACCGTCAAGAACAGCCACAACATCGTTACGAGTCTTGTAGTCCTCGCTCCACAAAGAATCCAGGGAGAAGAACAAGTAGGTGCCGTCATCGAGTTTTCGGTAAGTGAAACTAGCCTCACCGGAATAGGAACTTGGACCGTGACGGTCGTACAAAACAACAACCGTGTCATCACCAGTAAGCGTGTAGACCTTATCCAATGGATCAATACCCACAATCTTGGAAACGCTGCCGGTCCGAGCCAGAGACTCGTTTACGGTGTTGTAATCCTTGGTGCCAAGCGCACGAAGAATGTCAGCCTTGCGCTCTCCAGAGTCGAACGCATACCGCACCGCAATATCAATCTGCGTGCGGATGTTCGACAACTCCTCGTTCATTTGCTGACGCATCCTTGTCTCCATTGTGGTCTTAGCCAGGACATACGCCTGTTTAGACTTTGTTACAGCATCTAACGTTTTACTCATTCCAGTAACCTTCCGCTATGCGCCGAGCATCCTCAAACGCCTCATCCATCATTGCTTGCTCCTCGACCACGCGCCGGTCCACATAAAACAGAACCCACACGCCATCGAACTTGATTTCCAGTTCCGCGTTCTCGACCGAATACTGCCGAGCCATACCGAGTTCATCGAACACCGAATACAACTTTTCCAGAACCTCGTAAGACTGAACGCTTACCTGCGTAATCTTGCTACTCATTTTTCCTCCTCACAATCGTGCCCAACATCGGGCGCATAATAAATGTCACACTTATTGCAAACATCAAGGCTTGCGTAGTCAGTTACTCGACCCATATGGAATCACCTCCGCGCACGCCTTGCACATCCGCGCATCGGCATCCCATTGCTCCCAGAACAACACGTTATCGCACGTATCGCACCGGAACATATCGTTATCCCACTCTTTCATCGGAACACCATGCTCTCGTGATAGGCATCAGAACGGCTACCAGCGCACCCGTGGCACTCGTACTCACCCGTAGGGCTGTCATATGCCCCCCGAAGTTCATACTTGTCCTCACCGTTAGGCACAGGGCGCTCGCAGGTGACACAAAAGGTGCCACGCTCGTCACAGATACGACACACAAAATATGTCTGGTCGTAGGTGCTTGTTACAGACACCCGAGCATACTTACTACCGCACAAATAACACACCAGCCTACCCCTCCCTTCCAGGTTCGCTAAAAGTTGCAAGAAACTCTGATACCCGTAGCGGAATGTCCTTGTAAACCTTTGTAAAACTTTCAAGGTCCAGCCAGAAGTCGCTGTCCTCTGTGTAGTAACCACCATCTCGTTCTTTCTTCCCTAGTGTCAATCTCTCCACCTCGTCATCTTCGAGGTCAAGGTCTCGAATAAAAACACCCGAGCCATAAGCAGAACCCTCGCAGGGAATCTCGTATACCGAGATAGCCCAACCGCTTTGCTCGTAGTTGAGTTCGTGCCCAACCTTGTCCCAAATGTTCAAATCGTAATTCATGCTTCCCTCCATACATACTCATAAGACTCTGGCGCTTTGCCATTATCTTCCCTCCAACCAAACTGCGAATACCATTCATAGTTCTTCGACAGCAATGCCAGCCTATGGCTTTTCGTGATAGAACGCAACACTCTTGGAAATTTGTACCAACGAGGCATATCGGGGTAAGGATAAGCCACCAGACCTCGATCGATTGCGGAAACCATCGTGGCTTCCGCCTTGTCGAGAATTGTGGACTTGTAACCGCGTGACCACCACTCCGTCACCATTGCACGAATGTACTCTAGGAGCGCCATATCGTGCCCCTTCCACATCAAAGCAGCAGGGTGATGATACCAACCCTTCGGCTCCCTGAACTCGCCCTGAGGGTCAAGTTTGAGGTTGGTCATCATAATCTGCCACGCCTCCAGAGCCTGCTTGTTCAGGCGCTGGCGGTCGAGCATCTGAGCCGTTTTCTCGAAACTGGCTACTGGCAAAAATGTCTGCATATTCTTATCCTTTCTGCGCTACAAAAGTGAGCGTGAAGTCGGTATCAATCTCATCGAAGTCATCCTCGTCAGCAATTCTTTGCGCTTCCTCCAGGGAGTCAGCCTCAATCGTTGAGCGAAGAAAAGTTCGCTTGACCGCTTCTACTGTGTATGTATTAGACATTGACAGCCTCCATCTTCTTGGGGCAGTCGTCATACAAGTAGTCGAGTTCATCATTCTCTTCGCAATGACAGTAGCCCTTGTGCTCCATGCTGTCCTCGTGCGTTTCGGGGATGTCCCACTCCTCAATGAGGCGAACGCCATCCTGGTCAGCGATGTGCTCGCAACCCCACCCCTGCTCCTCCAGGGAGCGCATGGTCAGAACCAAAGTCGGGTACTGCTTGTTCATGGCTTCCAGCGCCTCGGTTGGCGGACCCCATGGCGTATCGAACCAGTACATCAGTTCGCCCACAGACTCCTCCACATGCGCTTCTGTGGCATCCCACTTGCAACCCCAGTTGCGGACATTCCAGTCGTACCAATGATTTCCCTCGTGCCTCAGCGCTGTGGCTAAGTCGGGGTACTGTGGTGCCTGACCCCAATACTCATCGAGAATGTTGTCATCAGGCTTGATGAAGTTCCAAAAGGAAATTACCTCATCTCGCGTGTCGCCCCCGAAGTGCTCGTAAGGCTTGCGTGCTTGTTCTGCGAACCTAGCCAAATCTTCAGCAGGTCCCTGAATTGTTAGTGAGTTGTCTACCCAGTTAGGCATATGCGTAATCCCCCTCTCGCTTCTGTGATATTTCAATTACTTTTTCCATTCGCTCCGAGTCGGACGCTTGTTCCAGCTCGTCGAAGTCCTCTAGTGTCCAGCGTTTAGTAGACACCAGTAGCACTTGATTGAATCCGTAGGTGCCCTCGTCGGACACCCATAGGTCGCTGATTACTGATTGCAGTTCAGGCACTATGCTTCCCCTTTCCTCTTGGCTTCCAGAATTGCCACCACTTAGGCAGTGGCTTGTATGTCCTGCGCTTGGTCATATCCATAACTTCCCTTCCGATGACATGAATTGTCATTCGTCGTCACCGTCGTCACCGTCGTTCTTACACTCGTGCACGCCATACCAAAAAGCCATAGCTTCCGACGCTAAAGTTTCCTGGTGTATAGCACCACAACCAAACGGGCATGTGTACGCTTGCCATACCATTACAGTCCCCCTTCCAAGAGAATTGTTACTACATACGATACAGCAATCAGACACAAAAGTCCAATACAAAATAGACCTAAATTATAAGTCATTGGCAATCGCCTCCACCTGCAGTGTCTGCGCTTCCGTCAGCCCCTTGGTCAGTTCGGAGTCCCAGTCGATATCACCGGTGATAACACAATCTCCCACCATCACATCGGTTTCGCCCCAAAACGCCTCCCAGACACCCGTAGCCTTCTCGTTGTAAGGAAGCCCAATCATCTTGCCCTCCTCGTTACACCACAGCAGGAAGCCGGAGTCATCGAGCGGAACCATCTGAACGAAGCCACCAACGGCACCGCTCAGGGCGTCATACTCCTCTTGCGAGTTCTTCCCAAGATCGATTTCGTGGATACTTCCGTCAATCTTGATTATTAGTGCTTTACGCATTGTCATCCTCCTTGTCGAACATTTTGGCAATCATTGTTATTTGCTCATCCGTCAAGTGGTCGATTCTCATCAACCCACTTGCGAATCCATCTTTGAACTCATCCATTATTTTCTCCTTACCAACTCGCCTGGTACACAGCCCAGTCGTTGTTGCCTTCCATCATCGGCACAAGTTCACTCAAGCGCCTCGTTGTGTACTCCAGGTCATGAAAGTAGTACTCGTCATAATCTGTCGTGCCGAAGAACAAACCGCCCTCGGTGGGCAGAAGTTCATCAGCCCTGCTGTGGTCAGCCGTAACCTGCTTGCACAAATCAAGCAACTCCTTGAGTTGGCTAACATGAACCGATATCGGCTGGCAGTCATCAAGACCATCCGCCATCGTGTCGATGAACCACTTGTGAACAGCGTTAGCCTTCCGCCAGTACGCCACCGGAACCTCAATGTGCGCTCCGGTCGAGTCTTGTGGCTCCAGGAACTTCCCGAGTCCGGCACTCTCAACCAGGCTACCGAACTCTGGGTTATCCACCCAGCCGGTCTCCTCGTTGTAAGCCTGCGAGAAATCAATCCGCTGGATATATTTACGAACACTCAAGTACATATCTAATCCCATTACTAAACTCCTGCTCCTCTACGAACTTCTGCTAACTCGGTATCGACAACACCCCACGCACGACAAGCCAACTCAGACTGTGCAAGCCACTTGCGACTGTTATCAACTAGCGCGGATGTTTCGATGGCTAAGCCAGCCGTAGAATCATCCACCAACGCCACAATGTTGTTGTGGTGCTTCGTCACTTCTCGCAAGCAAGCAGCGAGCGACCTGTAGGTTTCCATAACTTCCGCCCTGGATTCCTCCAGCCCAATCTTGTCGATAGATGCCTGACGGCGCTCCACCATCCCGCGTGCGAACTTTGCCTCGTTGGACATTTTTAGTTTGTTACTCATACTTCCTCCTTGTCTAGCCATGAACTAACTCGTGAACATCGGCGGACCTCACCTTAGCGATAAAGTCCTCCAGGACAAAATCCTCACCGAACATTCTCTGCCGGTAAAGAGCATCCGCCAAAAGCGACTCGTAGTGCTCGGAAATCCGTTCCCCGCCATCAACCATCGCTTCGCTAATTCGGTCCTCCAACTCTTCCCCGTCGGGGTCGATGTAGTCGCTGTAAACGGCAAGCGCCGAATTCAAATACTCAATCGCTCCCCTGACCTCCGGTGCCTCCAGAATCGCTTCCGGAACTTCTCGCACCGCGTTGTCTACAATCTCTCCTGCTATGTCGTATCCCATTACTTGCTCCCCTTCCAAGGGTTGTTAGGTGTGGAGCCTACCTCGACCCCACAGTCATCGCACAACTCATCGTGAGCCATGCCACGGTCATATCCGGTCAGCTCCTCGCACCGCATACAGGTGAAGGAACACTTGAAGCACGCTGTTTGAAAATGCTCAAACACAGGGCGCTCCTGGCAGTATTCGCACAAATCTCTAACCTCCTGTTTATAAAAATTTGCTTACTGGAATAGACATTACCATAAAGAAAATGGCACCGCAAGTACCAAAATGGGGAAAGTCAAAAACGGGGCAAAATAAAAACCCCCGAAGTACAAAGCAAAATAGCAACGCACTCCACGTGTTACTTATAAAGAGTTTTATAATGTAATTATTACTATATGTATCTATAGATGTGTTTGTGTATAAGGGACTTGACAACGATCGAAAACCATGCCAAGATATAGTCATGGGAAAACACGAAACGCCAATGAGCGTAAACCAAAGTAACGAACTACTTGATTTAGTTATCGAGCGCCTCGAAGAAGAGGACTACCTCACCAGTGACAAACTGGATGACATCATTCACGAATCAGCCGACTCTTTCGTGCCGGTCTACTACACCGAGCAAGTGGACGAGTGGCGCACGATGGGTTGCCCCGAGCCTGAGATGGACTCAGCGCCTGACGCGGGCATCTTTGACCGTATAGCCCTCGCCATCTACGAAACCGCCTTAGACTGGCTCCTGGCGCTTGCCAGCGAGGTAAGCGAAACCGACACTCTCGAAGAGGTCGCCTCAGCGTTTCGTGCAGTCCGCACAGCCTTCGGTGTAAACGAGGGTTACGACAACCTGGCGAAAGCGATTCTCGCCTAGCCCCAACAGACCAGAAGCCCCCAGCGTTTATTTGCCTTTCCGCTGGGGGTTTTTGCTTGCCTGGAAGTTTGCGCGCTCAGCGCGATGCTAACTGGATATTTACGTGGCTGGGGTGATGCTATCCCTACTTGGAAGTTCGTGCGCCTGTGGCGATGCTATGGCTTCCTGGAACTTTGTGCGCCTGGCGCGATACTAACTGTAACTGGAACTTTGTGCGAGATTTGCGGTACATATTTACAACTGGAACTTTATGAGTCTGGCGCGATACTAACTGGAACTTTATGAGTCTGGCGCGGTACATATTTACCCCCCCCCTCCCCCCCCTAAAAAATTGTCT
>Ga0222673_1000869_pt1 | contig 11534 bp, 2 predicted proteins | sample AntAcemetagen801_FD_179845 | JGI IMG/M metagenome (GOLD analysis project Ga0222673, IMG submission 179845) | Saline water microbial communities from Ace Lake, Antarctica - #801 | ecosystem: Environmental > Aquatic > Non-marine Saline and Alkaline > Saline | place: Antarctica: Ace Lake | collected...
CGTGGAGATCGGTTAATAAATTTCCAGGGACAAACACTTTGGCCCCTCCAAATCCACTGGTTCCTACTACATCGGGGCTAGCCATTCCGGTTGATTCCGACCCCACGACTTCATCAAAAATCTCCCGTGTACCTGGAGGAGCCATGACCCGAACATCGGTCACTTTATTGGCCTTTCGTAATTGTGCCAATAGAATCTTTCGACTCTTGGCTTCTTCTGGTATAAACATCCCTTCCGTGTCTGAAATAAGTTGACCCCTTAATCGATTCGCCAACTCACTGAAACCCGGTACATCGGATCCAATGGCTTGGATGGCATTCCTCTTATCCAAGGCTGTCTCCTCCTTATTTCTTCCCGTCTTGGGATTATCTACATCGATGGCTTCGTCGAACACTCCCCTCGTTCCCTTCACTACCTTCATCGGCTCGACGGGTAACACTTCTTCCAACACCAGTTCCATGGCATTGGCGCTCGTAGAAGTAGACGTCGTATGATTCCCTGCTAAATCCATGACATCTGTATGGGCTTCACTCCCCAAGGTGGAATGCGTAGGCTCTTCGTTGGAGGTTCGATTCGTCCTGTCGACATCTGGAAGATATCCAATATCCTCTCGATTAATCCCAGAGGCTACTTTATTCTCCGAAGCCTTGGCCGCTGTAGGATCTACCGTGGCTGCTATTTCCATATTCAATTGACCCCCCGCAGCCGCATTGATTGTTTCAGGGGCCGCCAAAATTCCACCCGATAAAAGATTCTGGGGGCTGATGACATCCTTGTGAAATTCCCCGGAGCGTTCCTTTTCCATCTCTTCTTCCTCTGTTTGGTTGGCATCCATGATCTCCAAATTCAATTTCTCAGCTTGTTTCAAGGGTTCGGGAAGATTCGTTGATTTCTCGAACTCGGCCGTCAAGGCTTTCATGGTTGTCATCAGTTCCGTCTGCTTTGTGAAATCCTTTTCTGATTTCAATTGATTCTCATACATTTTCAACTCCATTTCCTGCATGGCTTTCGTGGTGAAAAAGGTTTCCGCGGGTACTTCCTCTTCAGGCAGGGGCACCTTTGTGGCTGTCTCCTCCCTTATTTCTTCTGTCTCGATATGTTTGACATCCGTCTCTGAGATGGGTTCTTCTGTCTCTACGGGAATGGGAGCATCTGTAGCCGTTAAACTAAGGGTCTCTCCCCCTTCCACTGCATCATCGGTGACCGTTGAACTGTTGGTCTCTTCCTCTACAACTTGTACTTTATCTGCCCGATCTGGTGTAGCATCAGAGTCTCTTCTACTAGGAATCTCATCTCGCTTCTCTGCTTGGTCTCGGGATCCCACTACCTTTTGTACTTTTTCTACTGGATCTGGAGTTTCATCGCCGGTCTCTTTTTCGGGGACATCTTTCCGTTTCTCTACTGGATCTCTGGGGATCTCTTCTGGAATGGGTTCGTCGTCCACCGTCTCGGGTTGTTTGAAATGAAGAGTACTACTATCATCGAATAAAACATTCGTGCTCAACATCTTTGTTCCAAACCGAAACGTAATCGTAGTCTTTGTTTTATAGATATCTTCGTTCTTCGTCATGTACGAATGTAATTGAACGGTTCTTCGTGAATTGATCACCAACTTTCGATCCTTTATATCATACACAATTACCTTGGCCCCATTGGTCACAGGCAACGCGATACTCACTGGGTTCAAGGAACCAACAGGAGAGACGGCAATATACATATCCTTGGGAAGTCTTTGTTTTCGAAGGGGTCCAAAGTTAATCATCTCTTCCCCTTCTACTGGTTGGTCTGGCATTGTTTCCCTTGGTACCTCCGGAGGTTTGGGTCGGTTAAATGCTGAAAACGCGTCTGCCATTGTATCTATATCTGATGAAACAGTAAAGCAATATACTTTATTATAGTGTCAGATATAGAATGTCCAACGCAGTACTGAACCCCATGGGGGTAGCACAGAGATACCAAACCCATCGTTCAAAATTGATGACCTTATGGGTCACGCGACAAGGCCAAGAATTTGTTACTTCAGGGGATCTACAATTCAGCGACGTGGAATTGGTCAATGCAAGTGTGGAACTCGTAGGAGAACCAGGGATTGGGAACGTTGGACATGTAGCCAGTGCCACGACACCTCACCGGGCAACGATGAATTTACTCCACGCCGTGAATGAGGTTGGTGTAACCTCCAAGGTAAATGGGATTGAAGGAGGGAATAGAGTCCTACAAAAGGTGAATATCAATCATGGACATCTTAATATTACCATTGAAGGCATGATGCAAGGAGATCAATTTAGATCCGATGCTCAACAAGAAGGAAATAACCTACAAATAGTAGTGCCTACGGATTTAGGATTGTCTCGGAATAGAATCACTACATGGCCTGTGACGCCTTTATTAATGGAAAAAGTAGAATTACAACAACAAATTAAAGTACATTGCCATTTTGCGGGGACATCCCCGGCAAATAATAGAGTAGGTAGATTTGTAGAAGACTGGGCAGATAGTCCCCAAGCTTCTACCGTAAAAAGAAATACAAGTGGACTCGTACGTTATTTTGTTAATAATGACGAGGGACAATCCTCGTCACAAGAGTGCCAAGTCCCTTCTAATTGTATAGAACATGTTAAACTAGTCTTTAAAGTAATTCCACGTACAGATCTATAAATAATCATTCTCTGTCTTTTTCATTTTTTTCTTTGCTCTTCTACGCTGTTGTTCCTTGTGTCTAATCTTTTCATGATCGGGTATCATCACAATAGAATCTGGATCTAAATCATCCAGAGTACACACCGAGCCTGGTGGGCAAGGTCTCTTCGTACGGCCGATCGCCACTACTTTACCCGGCCGTTTACCTGCTACTGGGACGGGGGGTAGCTTAGGTGGAAACTGAAAGATATTCGTATCGTGTATTTGGCTTGACTCATCCCAACTGGCTTTCTCTTCCTTGTCGATCGCTTCGAATAAATCCGGGTTCTCCTCTGATACCTTTTGTAATTTAGCCACAATATGATCCAGGTCGTGTCGGGCGCGCACAGCCTCTGTTTCTAATACGGCGTGGGTTAATATATCGAGAGATCCCCTCGAATTTCCAGGGTCTGTGTGGAATTCGTCCACATGGGAAGAGGTATCCAAATAGGACAACACCATAAAAACCCCTGCCCCCCGCATCGCCCGATGTTGACTGAGAGAGGTAGCTATCGATACCGCTTGTCCTCCTACTTTCCCCCAATTCACTTTCCCATCCGTCATAAATTGCCGTAGATCCATCTGTGGAAAATTTCCAAATTGGTAGACTCGATTCAATAATCCCACCCCACCACTTAATTGGGATGCGTCCGTTAATCCCAATACATCGTCCAGCGTCGTTACCCCTTTCATTCCGCTATAGGTGGAAGACGGGAGGAGAAAGGGGGGCATCATAGTGGCTACATCCCCATCGATATGAACCTCCACGGACTCGGCCGTTAGGTTGTTAAAATGCCAAGCAAACTTTGTATCCCCCACAGGTGGGGACGCAAACAAATACGCATGAGGTCGTTGAAGAGTGACTGGATTTGTTCCTGGAATGGGTATAAATCCACTGTTGGAGGTAGAAGGTTTTTCTGGTTTGAACTTCTTGGAGGGAACAGAGGGAAATTCCAAACAGGCAATTTGAGCGATGGCGGCCCCTGCTCCGTGTCCTGTGATCATGACATCTTTAATATCAAAACGAAGATAGATATCACTCATCATCTTATCGATGTGAGACTGGAAGGCTTTCCATACACGAAGAAATCCACGATGAAGAAGAAAGGTATCCGAGTCGTCGTATAGTTCTTTTATGCCCTTTAACACAGCTTCGGGTCCTGTAAGAGACTTTAGTTTATAATGCCCTGTGGCGTCCCGTTTAACGCTTGAAAATTCGGCGCCTGAAATATCCGCATCAATTGCATACTCCCAAAACTTCTTGGTCTCTTTGAAGATCACAAAACAAGCGGGCCGTTCTAAATCCACTACAATCACCCGACAATGAAAATCGCCAAACAGTACTGGTAAATCCACAGTATCTTTTCCAATCGTTTTAATTCCTTTGATGGTGGCAGCCCACAGATCCGATGGACTTTCCACGGTCGTCAACAAGGCACTAAAGACAACCTTACTTCCCGTCTTCTTTTCAAGTTCACTTTCAATCGTTTGTGTCGTACGATCTGAATAGACCAACTGATTCAGGTAGGCCATAAAGGATGTACGATGAAATCGATTGGTATTCAACGGAATCCCTGCCTTGTAAACCTTCTTTCCGAACTCCTCAATCAATTTGTTCTTTTTATTCCCAGACATAATCAAGGTATTTGTTTCAAGCTCTACAATCAATAAAACCTTGAGTTTCGTAATATATTGCCATTCCGTTCTAGGCGTTGTGTTGTCGATATACGCTTGCCATAAGGTATCCTTGGCCACCGCATCCCATGCTTGTTCAATACTTTCCTGGGTAGTTTCCAAGGCTTTCATGTACGCCTCGATTTGATCCACCACCGTAGAATAGAGATGTATCTCTGCCTGTGTAGAAGCACGTCGAGTGGGAATCTGTAAAATCCCAGCGGGCCCCGTCATAATTTCTACATAGGTCGTCTTTTTATTCATAATCACATCATTGTAAAATCGTCTAGAGCTAGGCGTATAGGGATACCTTCCTGTGGCCTTGAAGATACTCTCCACAAAGTCCAAGGTGGATTGATTGTCGGAACTATTATAGGTAACATCAAATTCACCTTGGGGTTCTATAGGGTAGTCTGTTGTCATTTCCTTCTTCAATACATCCAATGTAATTCCATGCATTTCTTGGCGTATGATCGCCCGTTTCCCTGCATTATTATCGGCCCAATCCTTGACGTCTATCCAAACAAGTGGATCGTCCTTTTGAGGTCGTAGAAATCGTTGATAATCTGCCTTGTTCGTTTCGGCGGCGGCAGCTCTATCTGCTGGCAGAGCTGTGGGATTTGTAAACACAGGACCCCAAAACCCTGTATTCATCCAATACTTGAAGGCCTCTACCGTCTTGGGATCGATATTATCCTCTGTGAAGAATCCTTCTGTCTGAACAAAGACCCCGTCTCTATTAGGCCAAGCCACTGTGTTTTTATAGAGTGGGAAATTAAGCAAATTACGGACGGTTCCTGGAATCCTTGGAAATAAATTAGAGGTCATCTGTCCTCCTGCATCGACTCCCGTTAATTCGCCTCTCTCATCCACTAACTCTCCCAAATCTAAGCTTTTCTCCAATGCTTGACAAGCCTCGATCTCCCCGATCGTATCATATAGGTGGGGATTCACCGATAAATCAATGTACTTTCCTACTCGGCGGGTGATGCCTTTAAAGGGTTTATATGGAACGTACACTGGTTTGGGTTTTCCATGTAATTCGGCATTATACTCTATGAAATACTTGGCCCAGAAATCCAATCCCGTTTGTAATTCCTCGTGATCGATCTGCCATAACTTTTCAGGTCCTTCTCCTTTCCCTGGTGTCCCTGGTTGACTAAACTTATCATATCCATCCAAGGTGAGTCCATCTACTGGAAGTAATCCACATCCAATAAAGGAAAGCATATCCACAGTCCATTCCGTAATGTTGTGTACATTTTTGATATCCCACACAGCATAAGCAAGCAGCATAATCGTTTGGACTTCGGGTGCTAAGTGTGATGCAGCTTTTGCAATACTAAGTCGTGCCAATGTGGCAATAGATTCTATGGCAACTTCTGTGGCGATACTTCCAAAGGTCTTTTCGATGATCTTATAAATAATAAAACGTGGGACTGTCGCCAGAATATTGATGGCCAATTCAAGCCCTCCTTTTAATCTAAATAAAAAATTCCTAAAGATGCCAGCTTCGATCCCATCGATTAACCCCCATGCTTCTGCTTTTCGTGCTGCCAGTAATCGCCAAGTAGGTGTCATCCACTTGGAGGTCTTGGTCAACATCTTTGCGAGTTGTTCTTCCTCTGATAATCCACTCCCTATAATATCAGAAATCTCTCTCGTTTGTTTTTCTAGGATTGCCTTGGACTTGAAGACTTCTTCTTCTGTAATACGATTCACTTCCAATAAATACTTTGAAAGCTCTCCTCCCTCCACAGCCAAGCGAGCAAACTCGTCGTATGAAGTAGCCATAATATCCTTGATCTTTCCAATATCTTTTACCAACCCCGTCCATGGATCTGTGTATGCCTTGATCGCTCCCATGGTTATATTAATAGATTTATTAATGGCCCAATTACTTTTATCATAGACTCTCAGCGCTTCCAGGGATTCTTCCAATGCTCTTCCTGCTTTCGCTCCTTTATCAACAACAACACCCGCTCCAGCCAACACCTTTTCCGCCGTAATCGCAGTATGACCGAGCTCTCTTACCTTATTCTGAAGAGTCGATACCTTTGTGATCGCCTGGCCCAAATCGTCTGAGGTCGCTTCTCCCTTGGCCATATTTGCTTGAACCTCATGGAATGCGATCCTTGCTTCTTCCAAATCCCTCTGTGTACTTTCCAATTCATTGGCAACGTTTGTGTTCCCCTTGGTGGCATCATCGAGTGCCTTTTGGAGTTTCATTTGATCTGCTTTGATCTTCTCCACTTTGGCGGATATATCTCTCTCCTCTATCCCTTGTGCTTGATAATGAAGGGTTTCGCCAGAAGCCATAGATCTCCACTTATCTAACTCAAGTCCACTTAAGGTTTCTTGATCAAATTGAGATTGAATAAAAGCTTGATTGGCCCTGTCTTCAAAGGCTCGAGATTGGGCAATGACGTCATCAGCTGTCACACCCTCCATGGCACCCATCGTTTTATAGACGGCAGCTCGACGAGCCGTTCGATCGGCATCTTCTGCGATCGACTTAAATACATGAGAGGTCACAGTCGATTGAAGTTGTTGTTCTCTTCTAAAGGCCTCACCCAATTGGGTTTCTAAACGAACAGCGGCAGTAGCCTGTTCCTCAAGAGTCAAAGCCCTAAAGGCTTCTTTGTCAAAATCGGTTACATTAAAAGAAGACATGATGTTTATTCTTAACTTTATATCAGATATAACTACTCGGGTAGTGTACGCTTAGGAGCTGTAAACCACCCACCTAATACTTTCCCTATTGTCACACGCCCTGGGACCACTAGTTTATCCTCGGGAAATTCTACACTAGCCGTATACTTTGTAGTATCACTTACAACACGCACTTCAGTACATTTAATAGCTCTCATACGAATAGCATATCTAAACTTATATTTGGCACTATCTACAATAGTATAATCTCTATACAAAGAACAGAATCCATCACACCCAGCACCACTTAATACATACATATTAATATCTTCATAAAACGGAATATCAGCAAACATTTCAATTACTTTTGTTTTACCACCCTTTGGCACCCGCGTAAGGGCTACTTGAAGCTGGCGACACTTCCTCACATATTGACTGGCATCCTTGTATGTAGTTTCCAACTCTTCTAATATATTTTTCAAAAAATGATAAGTTCGATTAAAGGTCACCACCCCATTCTTCACCCAAGAACACGCCACTTGGAGAATCGTGACTTTATCTAAGGTCAACCCAATCATCGACACATGTTGAATGACAAAAGGATACATTAAATAGGTGGCGGTTTCATAACAAGAGAGATGTATTTCTTCCCCCTTTGGTTCTTTGGTAAATTGATCTACACGTCGAAAAATATAGTAACGAACAATATTCTTCGTCGTCCTTTTGTTAATCTTATAGGATACCTCCTTTAATTCCGAACGTTCATATCGTAGAAGAGTCGTTTGATACACCCTGGTAGATTCTATTGTACGGCTAGAAACATGTGTCTTGAAAGTCTTGGTGACATTATAGATAATCCCAGAAAAAAACAAGAGGGGAATTCCATGAACACCTTGTTGATGAGCATTCTTACGGTTCTTCCTTCCTATCTTACCACTAAATACATTACGAATTTCATTTTCCACATTATCATCATCCTCCATCTCCTCTGCCGCTTTCACTCTTCCAATATGAATTAAAGGGTGTTCTTCCTTGGCCCCCATAAGAAGAAGGACCCGTACAACTTGCATAATGACCATCCCTGCAATATCCCAATTCTGACATGCAATGACCGTAGAAGGAAATCCCTTTAAAAATACACCAGTAGCAATATCTAACACTTCCTGGTTGATAACACTTAAACTATCATCGGGTCCTGTATAATCACAAATATCAGGAGATAAATAATGAGTGACTGTACCTTGACGAGTAAGATGGCGAGCATTGATATAGAGTAGATTTGGATTCCTATACTCGATGTTCATATCCAATACAACTCCATTAGAAATCGTACGTGCAACCGAACCCTTTAAACACATTCCAGTATGGCCAGTGTTGGGTTGTTGATAATCATCTCCACATAATAAAACGAAGCGTGCTTGGTTTGAAATTATCTTCACCAACTCCTCTGTTTGGACACTAAAACATTGAAACTCGTCCAATACCAAAAGAGAGATATTCTGTTCGTGTGGTTTATCTTTGGTCCAAGCTCGATTCGTTCGATTATAATAGGTAAAAGGATCATACTTTGCATTTTCAGCATTAATCCCTGTTCCAAAAAGAGACTGATACGTTTTACACCAATCAAAACTACCTTCGTACGTTCTACGCAGCATATGAAAAGGTACGGCGACAATAGTAGTTTCGTCGGGATATTTTTTCTTTATCTTGGAAGCACACTTTTTTGCCAAATAAGATTTACCCACACCTGGAGGTCCAGACAAAATAAGCTTTTCAAACCCCAATACAGTATCCACAAGTTGATCTGTAAATGCAATGGAGAAACAATCCACTTCACCAGGACTTGAAGGATTCAAGTGTTGTGAAACCCACAAGGCAAACTGGGGAATAGAAAGAATACAATCAGATGGCAGCAGTTCATCCACGTATTGTTTTCTCTCATACTTTTGATAGAATGTATACATCTCTTCATCAGCTCGAATTGTTTTTCCTTTCATGGAATCCATGACCGTCTTAATCGTGGAAGGACACTTTTGAATAGTCGCTATCCCAGCCCCCAACATTCCATGATTAACCTTTTCTACCTCTGCCTTTTCACAAATCGGTCGACTCTGAATATCCTTCTTCATTTCCTCCAAAGATAAATTGTCTCTCGTATATCCTTGCATCTCCCCAGGAAGTAAAGAAGGAAGAGGAAGAATAACTCCAAAGGTATTCTTATACATGGCATCTTCCACGGTATCTGCATATCTAGTTTCCAATGTACATCCATCTGTTCGTGTAATAAGGACTCCACCCTCCAATGGAATTTCATACAAAACATCTTCCATCATTCGCGCTCCTGTTCGAACAATATATCCTCTAAAGGCATCATAATGATTTCGCACAGATCTCATTTTGGTAGTAATCAAATGGACAAATTCTTCTTTGGATCGAGGTAGAGTTGTATGGAAGACACTTGAATTAGGATTGAATTCCTCAGTGCGTATGCGTACAAGAGAATCGTCCACACCTGTTTTCTTTTCCAATGGAATCAAATCGGATTCTATTTCATGGCACCATCCTTTTGAATTCGTTTCTCGTAATTTACCCACATAAGAATTGCACCACGTTTTCACCATAGAAGCTGTAATCTCCGTACCATCCGCCAACACCAATCCCTTCATATTATTAATTTTTTCAAACGCCATTGCATGTAATAAAAAGACTTTTCCTGTTTCAATCATGGCATCCACTTTGGTATTAGTAATATCCTTGTTAACCCTCAAAACCCCATCCTCCTCTCCCCTCACAATAATTTGACAAATAGTAGGAACCACCAGACGTTCTTTCAATTGTTCGCGCACCTCAATTCCAAATTCACCAGAACACATATCATTCAGAAACTTTCCTTCCTTCTTTAAATCTCCCCCACAAAATTGAAGGACATGACCCAATGCATATCGTACATGTGGATCAAATCCAAATCGACCCGTCTTCAAATGTAAAATCTCAAATTGAAAATAATACGCCAAGTTCACTCCACGTAACTCCTCCCTTCCACTGGCTGCCAATTTGAAATCTTCTGTCCAATTAATTAACGTTACACTATCCACCACCTTAATGGAACCCACTGCCAACATGGTATATAAATTATGACACGATCTAAACATCTTAGGAGCGTACTTTTCCAATAGAAAAAAGTCTACTTCACCAGGATCAATGTTAATCAATCCACAATCCACAAAGTAAGATTCGACAGCATGGTCTCCCAACTCCATAAGATGTGGATTTCTTGGAATCAAATGTTGAGGACTCATTCCAAACATATCCAATCGAAATGCTTTGTTTCCTCCTCCTTGTGCGATGGTTGTGTATTGGCGTTTATAATCCAATTTGGAAACACGCTGACCCTCTTCATATAGACTACAAGTCGTCGCTCTAGGAATAAAATCATTCCACTCAATTGGATTCGACATCATTCCTATTTCTTGGTCTGCAGAATACACCGTACTTAAACGTTTCATAATTGTCGCTCCCTTCGTTACATTCCCAGATGCCCTTCCAAATTGGTTTGGAAGAATACTACTACTCTTGATGATTTCGGCAACGATATTTGTCTTGGCAATCGTATCACGAACGCAGTGTACATTTTCTGCCGCAGTTTTTAACTTCTCTTCCAATTTAATAATTCTCATTTCATTGGCTTCCTCGTCCTTTCCAAGTTGAATTAATTTCTCCTCCATCTCTCGAATACAATCCAACCTCATTGCCTCCACTCGATCAACGAAAGGAGAATTGCTTTTCATCAACGCACCTGCAAAAATTAAATCAGGTGCCGCAAAGGTAGAAACACGTAATTGTGTAGAAACACCTGTTCTTTTACATTCAAACGAGATAACAAATCCACGAATAGAAACACTCATCAACGTTGCTGTGGGTTCTGGTCCAGGTTGACCTAAACGTGTCTCTTCAATCTTTTCTGCTGCAATACCTTCCCTTTTCATTTGATTCAATATCGTTACATTATCGATATCTATTCTCGTATTCTCTCTGGTTCTTCTTTTCACAAAATCCATAATATCAGGTTGAACTCCTTCTGAAGGTACTACCATAGAAAGATACATCCCTTGTTTAATTCTCACTACCACTTCGTCTAGTACATCCACTAACGAAAAATACTTTCCATCTAAATCCACATCAACATCCATTTCTCCAGAAAGTTTATCTGCAATATACTTTTCACGTGTCTTGGGTTCAAATGCTCCGCTTCCAATACAAATATCCATTGTTCCAAAAGGAAGTTGATCTTTTATATCAATATGACCCATGCGAATTCCTACACCAAACAATTTAATTCCCTCAAAGAATTGTTGTAATTCTTCTTGTGTTTGAACACTTAACGGCATAGGAATTTTATCACCCGGTCGAATCTTAATCTCCGAAGTAGAATACAACGGTAATCCATACACCATCTCGGTAGACATCATTTTATTCAAAGGACCCGACCACAATGAATTTCCTTTTGTCATTCTATCTTCTCCATCCAC
>Ga0222673_1000872_pt1 | contig 11512 bp, 17 predicted proteins | sample AntAcemetagen801_FD_179845 | JGI IMG/M metagenome (GOLD analysis project Ga0222673, IMG submission 179845) | Saline water microbial communities from Ace Lake, Antarctica - #801 | ecosystem: Environmental > Aquatic > Non-marine Saline and Alkaline > Saline | place: Antarctica: Ace Lake...
TTAAGGCAACAATCAACCATACACCACCACCAGCTAAGTTCATTAAAGGTCCATAAGGATAAATGTTTAGTGAATTAAGGGCGGCTCCTATAATCAATAGACTTGTAGCAATCCATTTTAAGTAAAAATCTATTTTCATCTATAGTAAATGGCAAATGTATCGGCGTAAGCCATATGTACAAAGTCCCTAGGTCTTCTATAACCAGGCTTTGAATTGCCTCTATATCTAATTCTTAAACCTTTTACTTTTCTACTAAACTCTTTAAACAAAGGTAAATACTTTATTGGAATACCTTTGGCGATACTACACTCTAAAGAGTGAGATAAGTATTTTTTAGCAAGACTATTACCAGTTTCTTTTAGTTTTTGGTAGTAGTCAGTATTCATAATTTTATCACCGTATTTCATATTATCTCCTTGTATCAGTTAAACTTAATTCATCATGTTTCAAAACTTTAGGCAAACAAGCTTTACATAAGTCAACAGGTATCGGTCCTAGTTTACCTACAATAGAAATATCTTTCTTTGGTGTAAATACTTTTTTACACACATTACATTTTCCTTTTTTCATTATGCCGCCTCCAACATACTCATTGGTACTCTATAAACTTTACCAGCTAAATCAACTAAACATTTAGCGTTCATTATTTTAGTAATAATACCTGGTGTCTTTTTAGTTTTCTGAACAACATTAACTTTCATGCCGACTCTCATTATTGATTTAACTTTAGTCTTAATAAGATCAGAAATATAATCTTTTGTAATATTCAAATCTTCAACATTAAGACTTGATAATTGTTTGTTTATTTCAGTTAGTAGTATCATAGTGTTTTGTCCTTTGTTAGTGTTAATATACGTATATCCTATCATACTGGCCATAGGAGTCAAGCCATTATTTTTTGTTCATTTTACTAGATTTTTAAGCCAAGTTGTTCTGGTAATGTTCTATTTTAAATATAATGGACCTGTCCATTGTATTCTGTAGTTGCCTGTTAATACATTACCTCTGGCACTATTTTTAGCAGGTGCTTTCCAACTGGCAGCTTTTAATATATCACCCATTAGAAATTTACCATCATCTTTTTTAACGATAAAGGCTTTTACACCACCGTTATTTACAACTTTGATAAACTTTTGGCCAACATCATTACTAAAACCATCAGCGTATTCTTTCCACATTTTATTTTTAACTTCAGCATTATCACTACTACCAAAGTTTTTACCATAGTCTTCTACCATAGAATTTGTCATGTTAGTAATACCTTCTTCTAAAGTCTTTGCTGTTTTATTTACTGTAATCATTATATTCCTACTCCTTCCATTCTAAAATCTATAACTGGTACAAAGTCATAAGCATATTCATTATCGGGTAATGTACCTGACATTTTAACTAAACAATCATTTACTTTTCTTTTATCAAAGAAAGTCTGTAAAGTTGTCTTTAGATTATTTGCCATTTGTTCGTGTATAGAAACATTGAATTTAGCAAACAATGTACCACACATAATAGTACAATCAGTAGCACTTTCGGCTAATGCCATATTCATTATATCTTTTCTCAATTGAATAGACTTAACAGTTTCATCAGCCATAATTTGACCTTGTTGTTCTTGTATTCTCAAATCGTTATATTTTTCTGGTGTCATAGTGTTTTCTCCTTATTGTTTATAGTATAGTTTAATTGGTTCATTTTTTTCTTGTAACATAATGGTCATTACAAAAGACGATACCCCTAATAGAGCGAGTATAAACCCAATCATATAGTTGTCTGCTTCTACCGAACCAACGGCGAAGACCATTAAAAAAGTACCTAGTGTGGCTAATATTGTTATCATAGTGTTTTGTCCTTTGTTAGTGTTAATCATTAGTGTAGTTCTTTTCTTAATTAAGATACAATTGTGTTGTCTTTGTTTTTTTGTAATTTTTTAAAGTTCTCATCTTTAAGTTGTGTAAAAATATTTCTTTCAATGTTCTCATAAACATTAATCATTAAATCTTCTACATTTAAAGTTGAATTAAACGATTTAAGAATTTTCGCAACTTCATGTAGTTGAGAATCAACATTATTCATAGTAGTATAAAAGTTGTTAGTAAGTATTGTCATAGTGTTTTGTCCTTTGTTAGTGTTAGTCATTAGTGTATATCCTATCATATTGGTGACTAAAGTCAAGCCATTAAATAAATTATTTTGTTCTGGTTTTGTACTGGTTTTAAGCTTTATCTTCTTTTGAATATTTACTGATATGTTTATCAACATCATTCGTTCTAAATGAGTTTTGATATGATGAATAGATAGACGATATTTTTGCGTCTGTCGGAGCAAAAGATTGTTTAAAAGATTTACTTCTCTTAAAAGTTCTTATTGTATTTTTATACGTATAACTAGGTTTTTTATATTCATACACAGGCATTTGTATTTTTAAGTCACTATTATACTTTATTTCAGTTACTTTGTCGTAGTCTTTTTTTGCAACATTTAATTTTTTTAATAGTGTTAATGAAATGTTGTGTTTATTTACTTCTTTTTTCATAGTGTTTTGTCCTTTGTTTTTCTTATTAATATACATATAGAATACACTATAAATAGCTGAAAGTCAAGCCAAAGTGGCATAAAAATAAAAGAAAAATGTTAAAAAAAGCGTTATTTTTAGTGTTTGTTCTGGTTTTGTTCACATCATGTAGTAAAAATATCAAAAAATGTCATATGAAACCAAAAGTTTCAGTAAATATTGAAAAAAAGAGCGAATCAAGTACAAAATCTGTTTATCTTAATAAAACTGGTGCTCAATTACGTTGTAATTTCTAATATAAATAATAATATAATGAAAAACTGTCAAAATTGTGGATATAAATGTCATTGTGGCGAAAAAAAGTATGTAAATTATGGTGAAAAGAAAAAAACTGAAGTTTGTACTAATTGCCGACACAACGAATCAGACGATTCTTGGAAAGATCAAGTAAAATACGATAATACTAATTAATGGAGCTATAAAATGAGTAAAATGAGAATGTTTAAGTTTTGGAATGAAGCAGGTGACGAAAAAGAAAAAGAAGATATAAGTTTAAAGAAGGCTATACGGTCAGTTCAGTCAGATTTTAAAGATAGAATGATAAGTGTCGAGTATATCAGTAAAAAAGGTAAAGAAATGTGTCATAGTATCTTAATACCAATTGGTAGAAAAATCAGACAGTCGTTAATAATAGATAAAAAGCGAGCAGCCCTCAAAGCAGCCAAAGAATCAGGTAAATAATGGCTAAAATATCAAAAGGTTTTGAGAAACACGAAAGAATACTTAAAAAGACATCACAAGGCACAAGTAACAAAGTAAAAAAGAGTTCAATGAACAAAAGCAAAAAAAGATCGTTCAAAGTTTACAACAGTCAAGGTAAATAATGCCAGCATGTGTCAGATCAGGTTTAGATGTTCATGTTGGCCATGCCAGCCCTACACCTAACCCTTTTCATCAAACGGCATATACAGGTGGATCTCCGAATGTATCAATAAACGGCGCTGCTTCAATAAGAGTTGGTGACGCTACAAGTTGTGGTGACCCCGCTACGGCAGGTAGTTCTACAGTTAGAGTAAATAGTATTGCTATTCATAGAGTAGGTGACGGAACAGGTGGTCATGGTAGTTGGGTGCCTAATGCGGCCTCTACTGGAAGTTCTAACGTAAATGCTGGTTAATAACGTATAAATATTGGTACTATGGCAGCATATGACGCATCATCTACAAACAAAAGTAAAAGAAGTAATAAAATCTATAAAGATTTAGATTTAAATTTTACTAGAAATCCAGTTACAAATGATGTAACTAGAATAGAAGATGTTGACGCTGTAAAAAGAAGTGTTAAAAATTTAGTTCAAACTAATTTTTATGAGAGACCATTTCATCCAGAGTTGGGTTGTGGTATTAGAGAATTACTTTTTGAAAATTATACACCGATTATTGGTATATTTTTAAAAAGAAAGATAGCTGAGGTTATCAATAGATATGAACCAAGAGTATCTTTACAGGATATTTCTTTAGATGATGATCCGGATAGAAATAGATTAAAGCTTTCTCTTTATTTTTATGTTCAGAATATATCTGATCCGGTAGTAGTAGAAACATTTTTACAAAGGTTAAGATAAAATGGCAAGTAATAAATTAACAGTTTCAGATTTAGATTTTGATTCAATAAAAACAAATTTAAAAACGTTTTTACAATCACAATCAGAATTTCAGGATTATAATTTCGAAGGATCCGGTTTTGCCATTCTTTTAGATTTATTAGCATACAATACACATTACCTAGGTTTCAATGCTAACATGTTGGCAAATGAAATGTACTTAGACAGTGCTGACATAAGAAAAAATATAGTATCACTTGCTAAGATGTTAGGTTATACTCCTACATCAGCAAAATCTCCTACAGCTAGTTTAAATATTTTAATTAATAATGCTTCAGGCGATTCAGTTACAATGTCTAAAGGAACAATTTTTACATCTAGTATAAGTGGAAACTCTTATCAATTTGTTACAAACCAAATTCACACTTTAACACCTTTAAATGGTGTTTATCAATTTTCAAATATTCCTGTTTATGAAGGTACATTAACCACTTTTAAATACACAGTTAATACTTCCGATCCTGATCAGAGATTTATTATACCTAGTGCTAACGCAGATACAACAACTTTAAAAGTTCAAGTTCAAAATTCATCAGGCGATACAACAACATCAACCTATAGTTTAGCAACAAGTATTACAAGTTTAGATTCAACAAGTAGAGTTTATTTTTTACAAGAAGTCGAAGATGGTAAATTTGAGATTTATTTTGGTGATGGTGTTATTGGTAAATCTTTATCAGATGGTAATATTGTAATAATGGAATATATTGTTACAAATAAAACAGAATCAAATGGTGCTTCTAACTTTGCTTTATCAGGTTCAATTGAAACCTTTTCAGATGTTTCAATCACAGCAGCTTCAGTTGCTCAAGGTGGAGCTGAACCACAAACAAAAGAATCAATCAGATATAATGCTCCTTTACAATACTCATCACAAGACAGAGCGGTCACTACAGGTGATTATGAAACAAAAGTATTAGAGTTATATCCAAATGCTCAATCAGTTTCAGCATGGGGTGGTGAAGATGATGAAACGCCAGTTTATGGTGTTGTAAAAATTGCTATTAAGGCAGCTTCAGGTTCTACTTTGACAGACGCTACAAAAAAAAGTATTATATCTCAGTTAAGAAAATACAATGTTGCTTCTGTTAGACCAGTAATTGTTGATCCAGAAACAACTTCTATTATTTTAACTTCAAATATAAAGTATGATGAAAAGGCAACAACAAAAAATACTAATACTTTAAAATCGGAAATTACCACAGCAATTTCAAATTACAATACAAACACATTACAAAAATTTGATGGTGTGTTTAGACATTCAAAAGTTACAGGTTTAATTGATGATGTTGATAATAGTATCTTGTCTAACGTAACAAGTTTATTAGTTAGAAAAACATTTACACCAACAATAAGTTCATCAACAAGATATGATATATATTTTAGAAATGGTATATTCAACCCACATGCTGGCCACAAGTCAGGTACTGGTGGTGTAATTACTACATCAGGTTTTAAAGTACCAAATGATGAAAAGATTTATTTCCTTGATGATGATGGTAATGGTAATATAAGAAGATATTATTTTGTGGGTGCTGTAAGAACATATGTTAATACAACACAAGGAACAGTCAATTACACTACAGGTCAAATCACTATTAATTCATTAACAGTTGCATCAGTAGAAAATATAAGAGGAGCTTCATCTACTATTATTGAAGTAACTGTTGAGCCAGCTTCATATGACATTGTTCCTGTAAGAGATCAGATTATAGAAATTGACACAGCAAACTCGACAATCACAGTAGAAGCAGATACATTTGTTGGTGGTTCGGCTGATGCTGGTGTAGGTTATACAACAACATCTAACTACTAATGGCAACATTTAAAGACAAAATATCGCAACTGATTAATAGTCAGGCTCCAGAGTTCGTTGTTGAACAACACCCTAAATTTTTAGAATTTGTAAAATCATATTACACTTTTATGGAATCTGCCGAGTTAGATGTAACTTCGGTTCAAACAACAGATGGTATTCAATTAGAAACAGAAACGGCACAAAATAATACTTTAGTATTAGATGGTTCTCGTATTGATTCCGATAGAACACAATTAGACGCTAATGATAAAATTATTTTAGAGAGTTCTACTTTTGGTAAATTTACAAGAGATGAAACAATCACAGGTCAAACTTCAGGTGCTATATCAACAGTTCTTACTGAAGATTTAAATAGTGGCCGTTTATTCATATCAGCACAAGACAAATTTATAATAGGTGAAACAGTTTTAGGTACTTCTTCAAATGCTAGTGCTATTATTAATAATTACAAACCAAATCCTGTTACCAATATACAAGAGTTATTAAACTTTAGAGATCCTGATAAAGTAATATCTAATTTCTTAACAAAGTTTAGAACAGAGTTTTTAAATACATTACCTGAAAATCTAAATTCAAATGTTAGTAAAAGAAGTTTAATTAAAAATATCAAGTCTGTTTACAGAGCAAAAGGTACAAATAGGGGCCACGAATTATTTTTCAAATTATTATTTAATGAAAATTCTGAAACAATCTATCCAAGAGAAAATATTTTAAGATCGTCTGACGGTAATTTTGACACTCAATTAATAATGAGGGCTATACAATCAAATATTCAAATTTCTACAGGTGATACGACTAGTTTAGTTGGTCGAACAATTACTGGCGAAACTTCAGGTGCTACAGCTATTATTGAAAATGTATTTAAATTTCAAATTGGAGAAAATGAAGTAACTGAATTTATTTTAAATGAAGATACAATATCTGGTACTTTTCAAACAAGTGAAATTATTAGAGGTACAAAAACAGATGAAGATGATATTTTTATTAAGGCTACTGTTACGGGTATTCCTAATTCAATAACATTAACAAATGATGGTACTTTATATACCGAAGGAGAAACTGTTAATTTTGTAGGTGGCGGAACAGGAGCTATTATAAATGTTGACGCTATCGGTAGAGGCAGTTTAACAAATTTTTATGTTGATGACGGTGGTTCTGGTTATGAAATTAATGATGATATTGTATTTAATAATACAGATACAGGTGGCGGTTCATCAAGAGCAAAAGTTTCAGTTGTAAATGGTGGTATTGCTCCTGAGGCAAATACAACTGGTATGGACGCAACAGATCATATCGTATTAGAAGATGAAACTGTAAGAGGTGATGTTTATACAGGTAATAAAATTGTACAAGAAAGTGGTTCAGGCTCAGGTGATATTACAGATGTACGAATTATAAGTGCTGGTTCAAACTATCAATCTTTACCTATTGTAACAGTTGATGATACAAACGGATCAGGAGCTACGGTATTTACTTATGGTTCAGAAATAGGAAGAGTCTTAGCATTAAAGATAGTAGAGTCAGGTGCTGAACATCAATTATCTCCTAGTCCACCTAGTTTAACTTTAAGAAAAAAAGTTTTAGTGTTAGGTAAATCAGGAAACTTTTTGACTTCCGAAACAGTTACAGGTATTGCTTCAGATTCTACGACAGTTACAGCAACAGTTATTTCATTTGATACAGATAGAAACATTTTAACTTTAAGTAATTCTACTGGAATATTTGCTGAAAACACAACGATTACAGGTGGTACAAGTGGAATTACAGCTAACGTAAAAGTAACTGATTTAGCTACAGCAACAACAACAGTGGGAGCCACAGCAAATACTGCTGGCGAATTTTTAGATGAAGACGGTTTTGTATCTGAAACTACAATGAGAGTACAAGATAGTTTATACTATCAGGACTTTTCTTATGTTATTAAAGTTGGTCGTACAATTAATGACTGGCGAGATAGTTTTAAAAAGACAATGCACACAGGTGGTTTTTACTTTACAGGTCAAGTTAATATTCAAACACAGGTTGATGCTCAATTAAGAAGCTTTACAACAACCAATTCTGGTATTAGTTTTGATGGTGTTCAATTAATTCTTAATACTCTATTCTCAACAATCTTTGGTAGAAGATTAGGAACATCAACAGATGGTACAACATTAAGAGTAAATCCAGAGTTGGGTGTTGATCCAGATTTTTCAGATTCTACAATTACACCTTTAAACAAAAATACAAGAGATTTAACATTAAATCAAGCTATTACTATAATCTTACCAGAAATTAAAGAAAAAACTGCTATTAGAAATAATACTACAAAATATGGTGTTCCTGTTGCCGGTCCTACATTTAAAAGTATTGGCAAACTTTCTTTAGGTTCTAACTTTGGTAATCAAACATCTATAGAAATACTAAATGCTTTAAGACTAGGTGGTACACTAAATAGTAATATTGATGGTGAGTTAAATAATTTAAGCGATTTTAACTTTAAATTAAAAACTAATTTTGCTATACCATCTGAAATATGGCAGATATCTGGTAATACTTTTGATGAAACTTTAACAACATTTGACCAGACAGATGTTAAATTTGATGTTGCATAAAAATGATTATAAATAGTAAAGAGAAATTAGTTATAACAGTAAATAATGAATTAAAACGTGTTAAACAAGACTATGAAATAGTAAATGGTCAGTTAGTTTTTAAACAAGCACCTGAACCAAATGCTAAAATAACTGTTATAAAAAAAGTAGAAGAAAAGTAAAATGGTAAAACAAATAATTAACATAGGTACTACAGATAATGATGGAACAGGTTCTACCATTAGAGCTGGTGGTGATATAGTTAATGATAACTTTACAGAAGTTTATTCAACACTTGGTGATGGTTCAACTATCACATTTGATTTATCTGGTGCAACAAATGGTCAAGCATTAATATATAATAGTTCAACAAGTAAATTTGAACCAGGTACAGCAAGTGTTTCTTCCGCATTTACAATCGCTGGAGATGGTGGTGTAGACCAAACAATCTCAACAAGCGATACTTTAACTATACAAGGTGGAACTGGTATTACGACAACAGGTGTTGCTACAGATGTTTTATCAGTTGCGATTGACGGTACTGTTGCTACTGCTTCATCTACAAATACCTTTTTAAATAAAACAATTGATGCTAACGGCACAGGAAACTCTATAACAAATTTAGAAGTTGCTGATTTAGCCTCTGGTGTTTTAGATACAGATTTGTCAGGTGTATCAGCAAGTGATGATACTTTGGCTTCTGCTAAAGCAATTAAATCTTATGTGGATACTTCTACAGTTCTAACTGTAAGAGATGATTCATCAACCACTGATAACGTAACAATTGGTACAGATACTTTAAGTTTTGCTGGCGGGACAGGATTAACTTCAACAGTTACCGACAATACAGTTACTTTTAATATAGATAGCACAGTTGCAACTTTGACAGGTTCACAAATACTTACGAACAAATCAATAGATTCAGATAATAATACAATTACAAACATTGTAAATGCTGATATTAAATCTAGTGCTGCTATAGCAAATAGTAAATTAGCAAATTCTAGTTTTACACTAAACGGTGTAAGTATTGCTCTTGGTGATACAACAACTATATCGGCTGGTACTGATTGGCAAAGTGAGATAGTAGCTGACGGATCAACAGTCACTACTGCTGTGGCAAGTGAAGGATACTTTATTAATACAACATCAGCTACACACACTATAAATTTACCTGGTTCTCCTTCTTTAGGAGATGAAGTAACATTTGTAGATGCGGCAGGTACTTTTGATACGAATAACTTAACTGTGGCTAGAAACGGTGAACCAATACAAGGTTCTGCTGCTGATTTAACTGTATCAGTTGAAAGAGCTGGTTTTACACTAGTTTATTTAAATGTAACTCAAGGTTGGTTATTAAAAGACAAGTAAAACCATTATAAATATAGTTAAGGAAGATAATAAAAAGATATGCCAGCAATTATAACAAACAAATTTAGAATACACAATCAGGAACAATTCGTTGAGTCTTTTACAGAAGCTGCGCCAAATGTGTACTATATGAGTATTGGTAGATCACAAGCGTGGGCTACGTCCACACGAGGTGATAGCCGTACTCAATATGAAGGCACAGACGCCTCACCATTAACACCAGTCGATTCAGTATCACAAGAGTTTCATACATTTGATGATATTTTAGCGGCTAAAAAAGTTACAAGTTCAGATGTTTCGGTTGTTATTCCAAGAAGAAATTGGGCAACAGGAACAGTTTACGACTATTACAGACACGATTATGGACACTATGTTACAGGTTCAACAACTTCGGTTGTAACAGCAGATAGTGGTGCTACAGCTTTATATGACGCTACTTTTTATGTTTTGAATAGTAATAATAATGTTTACAAATGTTTAGATAATAATAGTGGTGCTAGTTCAACGACTGAGCCAACGGGTACATCAACATCAATATTATCAACAGCAGATGGTTATAAGTGGAAATATATGTACTCTTTATCTGCCGCTCAACAAACAAATTTTTTATCAACAGACTTTATGGCCGTTGCTACAAACTCAACAGTGGCAGCTGCTAACACAGCCGGCGCTATTGAGATAGTAAAAATTAAAACAGCAGGTTCTGGAGGTACAGATGGTACTCATACAGGTGTTGCTATTAGAGGTGATGGTTCAAGTGGTATAGCTTCAGTTACAGTTTCATCAGGAGTTGTAACAGATGTTGTAGTTACAGCTGGAGGAACAGGTTATACATTTGGTTATATTAGAAACGCTGACATAGTATCAGCTGGCGCAACAAGTTTAACAGGTTCTGAATTAGATGTCATCATTGGTCCAAAAGGCGGCCACGGTGAAAATGCTTTAATAGAATTAGGTGGTTACTTTGTAATGTTAAACACTAACTTTGAAGCAGGCGAAACATCAAACTCTGGTGACTTTACAACAGCAAATGATTTTAGACGAGTTGCTTTAATGAGAGATATTGAATCAGGAAGTTCAGCCGCTACAGCAACAACATTAAGAGGAACAAAATCGGTATTAGTAACTAGTCCATCTGGTACTTTTACAGCAGATGAAGAAATTAATCAAGCAACAACTGGATCAGTCGGTAAAGTTGTAGAATGGGATAGTTCAAACAATATTCTTTATTACATACAAACAAGATTTAATGATGAAGGTGTTGACGCTAACGGTAATCTAACAGCGTTCTCTGGTACTAATACTATCACAGGACAAAGTTCAGGTGCTACAGCTACACCATCAAGTTCATCAACAACTGTTGATAGTATTGTTTTTACTAGTGGTTATAATTCTGGTGAAATTGATGAAGATACTGGTGATGTACTATATGTTGAAAATAGATCACCAATTACAAGAGCGTCCGATCAAACTGAAAATGTTAAACTCATCATAGAATTCTAATGATTTATTATGATAGACATTTATAAAATTGAAAATAATATTAATAAAAAAGTTTATATAGGTCAAACTTGTA
>Ga0222673_1000876_pt1 | contig 11498 bp, 5 predicted proteins | sample AntAcemetagen801_FD_179845 | JGI IMG/M metagenome (GOLD analysis project Ga0222673, IMG submission 179845) | Saline water microbial communities from Ace Lake, Antarctica - #801 | ecosystem: Environmental > Aquatic > Non-marine Saline and Alkaline > Saline | place: Antarctica: Ace Lake | collected...
TCCTCATCAGCCAAAACATCAACTACTTTCTGAGCATCCTTTTGACTACCAGCCTGGTTCTCAACAAGGACTTTGTACATCTCTTGTACAACTTTGTCCTTCTTACGGAACTTCTCAGCCTCTATTACCTCCTTATAAATCTTATACTGATCGTCAGTCAAGGCATCAACGCTCGCTTGCGCCTCCTCTTTAGTCCCCTTCTTGTTCTTCTTCAGGAGTTTCTTCATCTTTGACTCCTGCTCCACTTTTTCATCCATCTTCTCCTCTAGCAATCTGTAGTATTCAGCGTCATCAAGAGCCTTTTGTGTCTTGAAACTAGCTGGAAGCTCAAGCATCTTAGCGATTGAGTTATCTATGGTTGTCTTGTCACGCTCATCTAACATTCTTAAAGGCTCCGCAGCAAACGGGTGATTCACAGAATCATTCAAATAGAACAAAATTTGTGCTGTCTTATCACCTTTTGTAGCATCTACATCGTAAATAGGATTCCCAAAGAAATTCTTATTATTTGCAAGTTCACCAGCCATAGACACAGGCATAGACAATGCCATCTTTAGACTTTGAATCCCCTCAGAAACATTACCTACTGCGATATTACCAACGCCTGACACGATAGCTTTAGGGAAACCCGTAAAAGTAGGCATCCAATCAACAAACACAGCGCCATCGCCTTTAGGAATTTGTATAGCAGTCTTCTTCCACTCTGGATTCTCATACATATAGTGACCATCTTCCATTCGATCCTTAAAATCTTTATCCGGATCACCAGTAAGATACTTATTCAAAAGGTTGGCAAAGAAATATGTCAAAATTACACCCATCATAAACTTACGAGACTTAGAGAAAGCAGGGTTTTTAAACTGTGTGGTAGAACCACGTACAGCATTTACAACTGTATTCACAATACCCTCTCGGAATCGAGGAGCAAACAAAGTACCAGCCATCACATCATGTGTTAGACCAGATCGTCCGGTATCTTTAATCAGTCCCATGAAAGTTTTTGTAGTATCTGCAGCGAGTTTTTGTGCATCCTTCTCAGACATAGCATCTTTTCTTCCCTTGAAGAGTGATCCTTTCTCAAGCCCAGCTTTTGTTTTCATATAAGACTCAATAATCATCTGTGGCATGAAAGAGTTGAAAGTCTTCTCATTAAACGCTTTACCAAAGGCATCTGAAAATAGACTTAATCGTTTTCCATCTTTAGCAGATTGTGTAAGAGTTTTATAAGTATCTTTATATCCACCAACGAGCTTTCCTAAGTCAATGCCATTGTCAGCCATCTCTCTGATAACTGCTGAATGCTCTTTGAAATACTTTATAGAAGCCGTATTACTATTAGAGCGAAGGAATGCTCCTGCAGGTCCTGAAAAGTCCCCAGAAGTCATTGCTTTAACCATTTGACCGACAGTAAAGACGTTCAAGCTACTACCTGGAAGTCCAGCAGACAACTTCAACTCTTGAACACCCTTAGATAACTGAGCAGCGCGATGAGCAATCTTTTCCCCGAACCCAAGGTCAGCCATGTCTCTGAACTGTCCATTAACAACATCAGCCAAGTCCTTTGAGGCATAGAATCTCTCACCACGAGCAGAGATGTTTATCTCCTTCCAACCTTGAGGGGCATTATCTGAGGTCTTAACACGTCCTTGTTGGATAAGCTGTTCTAAGAACTTCTTATTACCGCGAGTCTTTCCAAGTTCTCCCTTATAGTAAGCAAGCAATTGTGCAATGTCATTATATTTAGGATCCAATCCATATTCTTTAGCGACAGCATAATTAGGGAATGCTGCAGATTTTGTGAAGCCTGGTGTCATTCTTAAAGATATAGAAGCCTCCTCTGACAGCTTCGCTCTACCTTCAACATAATCGTCAACCAACTTAGGATCAGTTCCTTTATCTATTAGGTATTTTTTAACTGCCTCAACAACAGCTTCAGGTGTTTGTTTATATACTTGTGGTAAATAGTTTTGTTTATATGCAACACTAAGACCATCTTCAGCAGCATTCTTAAATAATTCATCAAACTGCTTCTGAATTACATTTGTTCTACCATCACGAACTCCTCGTTGGTACGCGTAAAGATCCTCTACAACAGGAGGTGTTGGAGACTTAAAGTGTTCGAATATCTCTTGTGCGTCTAGACGTGAACGGTTCTCATTAACCTTCCACTGTGCATAACTAGCCTGTTCTTCAGGGCTAAGCCTGTTTGTAGGAGCAAATACTTTCTTCAGAGTCTGTCCAGATGGTGCAAAGTTAGGAGGTGCATCATTAGCATCCTCAGCACGAATCGCTTCATCAAGGGCATTCTGCCCAGGGATCTTTGTATCTTCCAAAAGCTCTTCCTTTATTTGTTGGCTCCTACTCTTATCTGAAATAACGTCAGTTGCATTAAATTCATCAACCGCTGCGTTCTTTTGAGCCGGGGTTAGATCTTGTTGCTGTGCTTTATTCCAGATATCTGTTAGTCGGGCTTCGTCCTCTGTGTCCACCTTTTTCCCACTTGTCTTAATATCAGGTGCTTCTCCTCGTATCTTAGCTTTTATCTCTGGTGTTAGTTTTATACCTTGTTGGGTTGTTTCTTCTATTGAGAAGTCAAGAATTTCCTTAGATCTCTCACTATTTGCTTCACCCATGGCTCTACTGTTTTTTACTTCAAACTTTCCATCTCCTAGTATCTTTGTAACCATGTAATATTCAGTTTTGGTCATATTGAATATTTCATCACCCCTTTTTATACTTCCAGCTCTTTCAGATGTAATCATGTGTGCATTTATTGTCTCCTCCGCACTTAATCCAGGTGTTGGTTTCCCAGCAACCCAAACATCATTTTCCTTTTTTACTTGAACCGGCAAACCTAAGTCCATTTCAATAACCTTCCCACCAGTTAGTTTTTTTACTATGTTACCCACTTGTTTGTTATATAGGTTATCAGCCCATTCTCCTCCGAATGATAGACCTTCCCCTGATAGTTCTCCCTTCTCTTTAGACATTATTGAGTCTGCTAGACCTTTACCTAGAACTTCGTCTAGTTTTTTGCCTTTCCAGTCGAGACTAGCATTACGAGTTCTCTCAATAACGCCTTGACTATCCACAGTTATATCTATTTCCTTACCACCTTTTGCAGTCAAGAAAATATCTCTATTTTCCCACTTAACATCATCTAGCTGTGTAGCCAAGTCATACCTGGCACTTGTTTGTGCCCCATTGATCCATGAGAAGTATTCTGCATTAGAATCTACTGCATCTTTTAACGCTCGTTTTAAGTGAGTAATATAAAACTCATTACCTTTCATGTGTTTAGGTAAAGCGTTATATTGTTCAAGAGTTATATTATCAGTTCCACCTAACTCTTTTGGTTTAACATGTTGTATTTCTTCTAAGAATGTAACAGGTTTACCTTTGAAGGTTCTGTCATTCATTCTTAACCAACCATAGTTGTTTTGATCTGGGAAAGCGTGAGAAGTGAAAAAATCCTCACCTCCTACTGGCTTAGTAAATAGTATCTCTCTATAGTTCTTTCCTTCTGGTAGTTGATATTGAGAGAATCTAGTTTCAAAATGCTCATCTTCTGGTACAGGAGAGCCGTCATCCATTATTGGTTTATCATCTCTCACGATCTCCTCTGTTCCTTTCAATTCTGGTGCAAATGGTTTAGCTTCACCCCCAACACTCTGTCCTTTAATATTCTGGAATTGGTTTTTAGATACAATATAAGTTACTCCATCTTGTAGTAAGACTTTATTTCCTTTAAGTTCATAAGGTGTTAGTTTTTCTCCATCTGGAATTACAACCTTGTTTCCATGAATATCTTTAGCGGGAACATCTTTAGTAAGTCTGATGTTTGGGTGTTGTTTTTGTATGTCATCAACAGAAAGGCCATTTGTTCCTCTTAATGTTTTTGATAATGTCTGTGCTTCTATAAACTCCTCAGCGGTCTTGTAGCTTCTGGGGTCTTTAACATCTTGCACGACAGGGTCTGAAGGTGTTATATCAACAGCAGGCTTCTGTTGAGCAACGGTCTTCTTAATCTGTGCAATAGAACGTGTACTCTCGTGTACCACCTTTCCATATGAATCAGGAATAGGCTTCCCAGAGGCCATTTTTGTTTGTAACAGCTTAAAGTAAGAAGGTTTAATCTCAATCAGCTTAGCAGTAGGTACACCCTTCACTGTTGTAAGTTGAAAAACAATAGGATTATTAGGATTATATGACTTTATCTTTGCTCCAGAAGCCTTGTAATCTGCCATCCATTTCTTAGGAACAGTATGAGAAGTCGTCTTTGGAGCAGTTGATATTCTGAAACTCTTATGGGTTGCAGGTATTTTAGCTCCAGTTGGCAGTTCTCCTAGTCCAGACTGTGTCTTAACAATAGTCTTTGGTCGTGGAGTTACAACCCTACTCGCAAGACTAGAGAAAAATAAAATATCAAGTAGCGCCATACCCTTCTCGCCAACAACAACTGAAGTAGGATCTTCACCCTGTGCAACACGCTGTGCGATATTGTAATCACTGTTAGTCACCTCACCAAGTAAGGGAACATTAAACTTGATCTCAGGTTGTAAAGCCCCTCCAGTAGCAAAGTTAGGAACTTCTACAGCTCCTTTAATCAGAGCTTTTGGAAGACCTTTTACAGCATCAAGACCAGCTCCACCAACAACAGAAGGCTTTGTAAGATCTTTCACCTTAATCTGAGAGGCAGCTATTGGATCATCACGAACAGCCTTAACACCAGGTAAGACAAACTCAGTCAAACGAGAAGGAAGAAGTTTTAGTGTATTTGTAAAAACATTTGTTGTGTAATCATCCTCTTCAGGTCTGTCTGTAAGACGATCAATGAAACTTAACCCCTTTCCTAGGAATCCAGAAAAAGGTTTAGGACTCTCCGGTTCATCAATATCAAATGGTTCAAAGACAGGTGGCTTTCTTCTCTTAGGAGTAGAAGAGACAGAGGTATTAGACTCTTTTCTCCTTAGTCTATCGAGAGCGCTTGTACCTTTGCTAGTCGCACCACCACTCGACAGACCAGACTCTTTTCTTTTAAGTCGATCTAGTGCTGACATATTGTTTTAGTTTTCCTCGTCTTCGTCGTCCTCAACCCCGGTATCTCTACCACTGCCACTATTATTTGAACCAGAGTTTACCTTTAACTCTCCAGAGAACTTCTCGAAAGGTTTACTAAGATCATAAAGGCCAGCATGAGATGTGTTTATATAGCCAAAGAAGTTATCATCAAAATCAGAAGGATCACCTCCATCTGCGACCCATGCTTTCTTTCTTGAATTGAAGTCCTCATTAGAGATTTTTTGATCATCACCAGTCAGACTCTCAAGGTCTTCGTAATAAGCATTAACATCAACTTTGCCAGTTGAGTCTTTCTCTTGGTTACTTCTATTTCTTGAAGCAGTTAGAGCATCTGTGCTTTTGATAGTTGCCTCTCCTTTTCTTATATCAAGGTTATGCTTTGCTGTGGCCTGGTTAAACTTATCTGTTTCTCTCTCTGCTTCGGCTGCGGCTGCTTCTTCTGCTGCCACAGTTTCTGAGTAATGTTTTGAAATCTGATTTGCGTTTAACCCGTATTGTTCTGCAACTTGAGCAAGTTCATCTGAAGTCATATCTGTAGGATCCAACCCAAGGCGGATTAGTTCTGAACTAAGTCCTGCAAGTTTATTATTGTCTCGTTCAGTTTGAGCTGACAAATATCTAGTATAGTTTTCTATACCAGCCTGACGCGCCTCTCTCTTGGCTCGAATTTCTTCAGTAGCCGCCTGATTACCAAGTCCCATAAGAGACTGTATCTTAGCACCTCTCTCTGCTTGTATACTACTCTGTATATCTCGGTTAGCACCAAGCACCTTATCCTTATTAGCCGCTCCAAAATCAGAACCTAAAGCACCACTACGAGCAGAAATAGCTCTTTGTCCTCCTAGTCTATTTTGTCCTTCAACTCTAGCCTCGTTCAACATAGTATCGTAAAGACGGTTTGTAGCATCAATTTGCCCCTGGAATTGTCCCATTACATCTCTTCTGATTTGTCTGCTATCAACTTCCGCAGGATTGTAAGCATTTTCAAATTCACGATCTCCACCAGTCCCACCAGAAAGCTGATTAAGGGCTGGTATATCTTTAATTGTAGGTAAATCACCATAAATAGTGTCAGTAGTGTAGCTAGTGTCTAAAACTGGATTAACAATAGTATTTCTTGTTTTATCTAACTTCCCTGATGGATCTATGATTTGTCTAGCCATATTAGTTCAGGTTTATATTTAGGAGTCTTAGAGCGCTCATAGATGCCCCTGCAGCTCCTCCGCTGGCAGATCCTCCAGAAGATAGATCTCCTCCTGCTCCTCCGTTACCCTGTGCAGAAGCAGCTCCTCCTCCTCCAGACTGAGATGATGCTCCATCTCCACAAGCACCTCCTCCTCCAGCTCCAGCTTGTCCAGCTACTCCGTTGGCTCCATCACCATCTGCTGAGTCTCCTCCAGCACCACCTGCTGATGTATAAGTACCAGAATCAGCGGTAAGAGAACCATAGATAACGATTTGGTTACCTGCTGAACCTCCTCCAGAACCTCCCTGATCACTTCCTCCTGCTCCTCCATCTGTACCAGAAGTATCGAAAGTACCTGTCATGTTATATGCTCCTCCAACTTCTATGTACAATGCTCCTCCACCAATACCCCCGACAGAAGACCCATTCTCTGCTCCTCCACCTCCAGAACCAACAAGCATTTTTACTCCTTCATTTAATTGAAGTTGCCATGTGTTGTTTGTGTAGTGGGCTGGAACACTTGTACCTCCAGTACGTGTAGTCCCATCTTGTCCATATGGTGTATTTGTTCCATCCACAAAGTAGTTGAAAGCTGCTCCTCCATCTGCGTTGTTTAACCCTCCTGCTGCTCCCATACCTGTCATGGTGATTTCTGCAGAACATAAGAATAGTCCCTGACATTTGATTATTAAAAGTGTTCCAGTTGTAGATGGATTAGTCATTGTCAGGTTGTTTGTAACAATATTTACAGAAGAATAGTTTTTGATAACAACATTTGCGTTAGATGCATCTATGTTGACTGTTCCACTTGAAGTATCTAAGGCTCCATCTGATCCATCTCCTCCAAACTTCTTCGCTGCTCCTCCGTCTTCAGTCATGTACTTATTTGTTGAACTAGGTGTTCCTAATGACCCACCTCCTGCCAAAGCATCTTTCTCATCATCAGTTAGTTGATATGGATCATTAAAGAATACAAGTTTATTATTTGCATCTCCAACTCCAATGATAAGTTCTTCAGTTCCTGCTGAAGTTCCAATAACTCCTGCAACATCTGTTCCGTAATAAAGTTGTCCGGCTGTATATGAAATAGTATCATCCATTCCTGAACGTAATACTCCTCCTCCTGCGATTGAAGCTCCATCTGTTCCTGCACCTTGTGCAATTCCAATCTTTTCATTAGCCCAATCAGTTTTTGTTGAAGTATCAACCAAATACCATTCTCCATCTGATTCTTTAAGATAAACTAAAGCTCCATCTGTAACAGTTTCTCCTGCATTTGCTCTAAGGATTTGAGTTTCATAGAAAACACTTCCTCCGTTTACTACAGCATCAACATATGCTTTTGTCGCAAGCATCTTTGCATCTGAAATAGCTGCAGTTGTGTCATACTGAAGAGGATTATCAGCATCTAAATCTTTAGCACCCCTTAAAGTCTCCACAACGTCTCGCAGACCTGCAAAGTCTGAAATAATAACAGGTGAACCTACTCGGTGTTCACGAGCTGCACCAGAAGATTCAGCTCCTTGTCTTGTAATAGTCTTGACGGCTGTAACAATCTTAGTTGACCCATCTAAAGTACCCACAAAGTATTCTTTGTTTGAAGATTCGTTATTAACTGTGAAACAGTAGTCACCGTCAGCCAAAACAACACTATCGTCGTCCGTTGCAGAAGATAGAGTGAAAGTTGTGCCTGCTACCTCTACTTTGGTACTCAGACTGGTATTGAAATCAGCGGCGACTTTTCTTATTTGCTCTGACATTGATTTATTTTAAAATTAAGTCCCACTCTATCTGTTAATATAATTATACCCTAGACTTCAGGGTTCGACAAATCTGTGGTCTCTCCGTCAAGGCTAACATTAGCCTTCTCACGATATTTAGCCGGGATTTTATCTTGATATTCCCAGATGTCGAAATCCTCAATACTCTCCATGTCGAAATACCCAAACCCCTCAGCCACAAATCTCAGCTTTCGCCCCTGGAACTTAGCAGTTTTGATCTTTAGCTCTAGGTAGTAGTTACTAACAGAGATAGTAGTAGCTCCTCCAACTTCCTCTCCACCAACCATATATGTACCAATCGCATGAGAAGAACCAGCATCAACATACCCACCATCCCCTCGGATAGTTCCAATTAACTGTGTTCCCCCTCCGTCTAGTCCAATATACACACTGACAACCTGATCCGGAGCGATTCTTCCTCGAAACCGATACCTCTTAGTCTTTTTCAAACTATTCTGTCCATAATCCTCCTCCTTAGAGTCCCAGAAGTTAGATATAGTAGAGCCTAGATCATCAAACCCCGTAAACAATTCATAAGTAGCAGTAGAAACAGAATCACCGGCATATAAAATACCTCCGTCTTGTGTGAAGGTTCTAGCGGTATATCCAACTGAATCAACAGTATTATCTTTGACATTACACAGGAGAATCCTGTTATTATCATTAGAGTTCTCCCTACAACCAATCACTACATATCTGTCCCAGCTCTCTAGTACAACATCATCATATGTATAGTTCTCAAACTTAAAGTGAGAGAATAGATCTTTATTAATGAAGTTATCCCCAAGTGGATTTCTTTCAATGATATTCAAACGAGGCTTAGATTCATTAGCTGTATTCATAAACACAATACCAACACCTGTACCAATCGCAGATCGCAAAGTCGGTACACCAATATCTGTTCTAAAGATTTCATTGTTGATAGTATCGTCAGCAGTGGCAATAGATAACTTATAACAAGATCTATCTTTCATAGAAAAGTAGAATCCATCATAAGGGATCACTGTTTGAATCTTATCTCCACCAGCATCTTGTCTAAGTACGAATCCTTCTCCAGCCTGACGAGGTGATGACTTTGTGAAATCTGTAACTCCATTGTCATTACTGTCCTCCCATTGGTAAGTGACAGTACCTGCACCAGTATCATCAGTAGTAAATGCACCACTTGTATAGTTGATAGTCCCAGTTCCACCAGAATCTCCCGTAAGAACACCATTAAGATCGTCAGTAAAGACTTGTCCAGAAGTAGTAACCGTCAACACAAGACCAAAAGAAGTACGTGTCGCACCACCTGCCTTAAATGCCAAAGTCCCAGTAGCAACATTTGCGAGAGCTTCATCTGTAATAGTTGTATATACATCTCCATCTTGACTATCTATCCAAGATCCATAGAAACCAGTAGGGTCTTTCGCTCTACCCCATAAGATAGTACGAGCTTGATCCACAAAACCAAATCCTTTGAAGTTCGTAGCTTCTACATGTAGAGAAGTGAATGAGGTAGGATTTGCAGTACAAACCTTATAGATCCCATCTACACCAAAGAAGTATACAAAAGCTCCAGCTAGCGATTGATAGTTAGAAGCCACATAGTCGGCTGTCTCTGTAAGACCTGTTACCACATTAGTCCAAGTAGACCCAACTAATGTTTGGATAGTTGTTCCAACCTTTTTAAACCTAACAGCAGTACCATCTACCTTGTAACCAGTATGTTCAATGTAACTCTTCCCAGCAGCACCATCACCACCAACAGTTGCACGACCATACATCAAAGAAATTCTTCCGTCTTTAGTCAACCAACCAAGAGAGTCAGAGGCAGCATCATCAGGAATGAGATCATCCTGAATCAGGTTGTGAGTTCCACTTATGAAGGCTTTTATTTCTTTATTAGTCATATTAGAGTGAAGCGAATTTACTATTCCACATTGTCAGGGAATCGAGATAATCCTTATATCGAGCAACATTTTGATTCCTATAAGACTTAGCCTTATCAGATTGCTGGATGATAAAGTCATCCGCACACATGCCATGATAAATTATATGAGCAAATCTTGAAGGAATCAGAGGTTCAGTAGAAGAAATTATGTCTGTAGGAACAGATTGATAGTCAAACTTAATTGCACCGGCTGAAGTAGGAGTCTTTGTAAAGACTAATCTGTCATTCAAAAGGTCAATGTAACAAAAACCAACCTGATCTGTGTAATTATCACGGGCCGCTTTTGGAATCACCTTGTAAGGAATAAGAGTTGAACCGATATACACCATTGGGGTATTAGCATAATCTGCGTTTGTCGCATAGTTGTCGTTCATCAAGATATGAGAAAAGTCACTAGGTAACGAGACATACGCCACACTGGTTGATTGTGTGCCGGCGTATTCCTTCCTTAAAAATTCCCAGTCCTTTGAATCACATACCTCGTGATAGATTTTATTATATAGTCGATATTCCTCAGTAGTAGACAGTTCTGTACCGTCGTCCATGAAAAGTTCAAAGTCTGTGATTGTTGCTGCACCAGTCATAATAGTTTTTATAGTGTTAATTTGTGTCTATTAATGTGGCAGTCTTTACACAAAGTTCTGCCGTTATTGATGTTCCAAAGGGCTTCACAAATATCAGCCTCTTCTAATGATTTAATGTTATATGTATCGAAAATCTTGTGCAATTCTTCAATATGATCTGCTTCTAGATTTCCTCCCCTATCATCCCCACACCAGGTGCAAGTAAAGTTGTCCCTTGTGAACACATCAGAGCGCCATTGTCTGTACTTAAATCCTGACCTCATTTGGTGTTTTAGACCTGTTCTACCTCCTTTCCAGTTATAGTTCTTTTCTCCTCTATGTGATAAGGACTTAGCGAGTCTTACGGCTGGCGTTTGTGCCTTTAAGGTTGCTTCTTTTATTTTCTGTCTCACTTCTTCGGAATGTTTTTTGCCTAACATGGGCTTCCTGCCAACTCTCTTTAATCTCATTTTAGCTCTTTGACTTTCAGGAAGAGGAATGCCCGTTCTTGATTTATTTAGAGTAATAATCCTATCTTTACCTGTGGCGTGACCAACACATTCCCTAGAACAATACTTAACAGTATCCTTCCAAACCTTTAAGGATTTTGTCTTAGTTTTATTAAACACTTTCCCACAGTGAAGACAGTTTTTATTCATATACACATTATATCATTTTAAAGAACTCCACACTGCCCTCTTCAAGAGGGCAGAAGCAATTCTCTAAAAAAGATTAGACAATTAGGACGTCTAAGAATTGTTTAGTTCCATCCTGAAACGATTTTATTCCTGCAAGATATGATGAGAAGATGTTTGATCCTCTTCGATCTGCAGTTTTTCTCACATCAACTGGTGACACATCTTGTGTAACCATATCGATTGCTCCATGCTTTCCGAAGTAAGCGTGAAGGTGAGCTACTGACCATGAAGCGTTAGTTTCATCTTCTGCAACGA
>Ga0222673_1000877_pt1 | contig 11488 bp, 3 predicted proteins | sample AntAcemetagen801_FD_179845 | JGI IMG/M metagenome (GOLD analysis project Ga0222673, IMG submission 179845) | Saline water microbial communities from Ace Lake, Antarctica - #801 | ecosystem: Environmental > Aquatic > Non-marine Saline and Alkaline > Saline | place: Antarctica: Ace Lake | collected...
ACTTGGGCAAGATGCCCGGGACTATATTTTGGATCAAGACTTTGGAGGAACTCTCAGAGAGGATGAGGTGGAGAAATATAACAACAAATGGATCGAAGCAGATAAGGTAAATAAACAACAAACATCTTCACTTTTAAGTGGTATGCTCCCGGAACACATGCGAAATAAGACAATAGGGACATTATCCCCAGAAGCTTTTAAAACTTTAATACCTTCATTGATGCCTGGTACTCCAGAATACCAAGAAGCTATGGATAAGCTAAGCACTGCTTATTTCGATGTGATGCAACAACAAATGGATGCGCAAACTGAACAAGAAAAATCAGCTGCCGATTATAATTGGAAAACGCTAAAAAGTACTATAGAATCAAACTTAAATATTACTCTTTCAGAGGATGCCTTTGCTGCTTGGGACCAAATACAGACAGTCACCGGTCAGAAAGGAGAGCAAGGTTTAACTGGAAGCGGAATGGAAAACCAGTCTATAGATGCTGCTTTGAATGAAACGAGAAGAAGAGATGCCACAGCTAGGAAGGAAACGCTAAGCAAAGAAGATCAATCCAACATGGACTACTTCACGAACTTTGCTACCCCCGACCAAATAAAAGAATTAATCTCCACTAATCCAGATAAGGCTGAAGCATATGGCTTAATTCCTTCTGATGAGATAAGGAATTCAATGACAGCAACTGCTTTAAAAGCAAAACATCCGAGTATGACAGATGATGATATAAATAGGGCTATCGCCTCAGTTATGGATGAGAATGGAAACTATAGAAGTAAATTGTATCAAAAACACATGGTTGGTGGCCAAGTAGGAGCCAATGAAGCAAACATGGGGGATACAGTCTATGACCAGTATGGTAATCCGCTCAGCATAGGAGTTAATCCGTCTGACTCAGGTAAACTTGATATTGATAGGGCTAGAGAAATGTTTCAGGATCTAAATACTCCGATAGCAACTCAACTGGCTAATTTTAATAAACTGAAAGAATTAGGGGCTATTGATACAACCTCTCATGAAGCAGGCGGAACATCAGGAACAGCAGCCGGTAATCAGTTTGATGAAACAGGAGTCACTGATCCGAATGCCCAAGCTCTTCAAGACTCTGCAGCGAATATATCGGATTCAATGGCAGGAGGAAGCGATGAATCATCAAGTGATAATAACAGCGGAAGCAGCAGCTCGTCAGGAAATAATAGGGGAGGTTTATCCAAGAGAGAATATAAAGCACAACAAAAAGGTGGAACGCTAGACTACAGTACTGGAAAAATAAGACTCCCAGATGGATCACTATTATGAAAAAAACTATGAAACCAATTAGGCCAAGAGAACGCTTTAAGACTATAGGACTTGGAAATATAACAGTTCCATTCGGAGGAAAAACAAAGCAAGAAGCTTTCCATCCAGCTATAGATATAGCCAATAAGATAGGAACTCCAATCTCAACTGCTACAGATGGAGTTGTTTCTAAAGTTGACAATGGTCATGTACAAGGAGAAAATAACTATGGTAATACTGTCGAGATAAAAGACAGAGAAGGAAATGTACATCAGTTTCATCATTTGCATAAGATAGGAGTAAAACCTGGTCAGCAAGTTCAGAAAGGACAAAAAGTGGCCTCGCTAGGTAATACCGGAGCTACTTATAGTAAAAGTGGAATGGGGGATGGAGCAAATTTAGATTATAGGATTGTCGATGCCTATGGAAAATATAAGAATCCAGAACAATATATACAGGATCTATAGAAATTTCGAGTTTTATATACGGTTTCTATACTAATTAGAATTTTTTAATATAAATATATGCAAGATTTTTCATTCAAAACATCAAAGGGAGCCATTCTTAAGGATATGATGGGGAGGCCTGACACTAAGAAATTGATACAAAAAGCTTTATCTTCTCCAATGGGGAGTACTTCTCGTTCTGAAGCGAAGAATATTTTTAGCATAATGTCTAAATTGAATGACAAGAACGATGGCGTTGGTGGACCAGGAAACGTAATCAATCAGATAGGAGACAGAAGAGAATTAGAGCCAGAACCAAATCCAATCAAAATGAAGCCTTCTAAAGGAATGGTAATTTTTAATAGAATACCTAAATCTAGAGTAAATTATACGATTAGACCTACTAAAAACATAGTAAAAGATGGAGCAGGTGGCCCTGGTGATGGTAGATCGTCTTATTCAGGTCCTTCTATTTCTAGTTATTTAACTAGCGTTGGCAAAGACCCTTCTTTTTCAGCACGAGCAGTGATGGCAGCAAATCAAGGTATACAGGGTTATTCTGGAACTGCTGAACAAAATACTCAGCTTCTAGGGCAATTGAGGAGTGGAACAGCTTCTCCTGATGCTATGCCTAACAAAGGGCAAGATTTATTTGCTGCGAAAGGAGTCTCCTCACGTACTCCTATAACCCCGGTTAGAGATGATGCGATGCAAACAGCTTTTAATAGCGGTTGGAAAAAAACGGGGACAAGCTCAGATGGTAAAGATGTTTATTCTGGACCAGGGGATAATTCTTACACTCCTCCAAAATTAGTTAGATCTGATGAGAAGGGGACCAATTTTATTGATATTAATAAAAGAAAACCTGAGGACACATTTAGTGCTCCGGTAACGACAAATAATTCTTATACTCCTCCAGAACCAGAAGAGAAGGATATAACTACTAAAATGGTATTAGATGAAAACGGAAATTGGACCTGGCCAAAAGAGACTGAAAACAAAAACCTACTAGAAGAAGAAAAAGGAGCAAATGATCCAAAATCTTTTAAAATAGACAATAAAGGAAACGGTATTCAATTGGATGTCCAAGTTGGTGAAGTAGGCGGGCAATGTGGAAGATTTGTAAATACTTACCTTGATGAGTCTAGATTTGGTGACTCATTCGAACAAAAAATGTCCAATGCAAACACAACTGATCCAAAGGCCGGAGATGTTGTGATCTTTGATGTTGGCGAGTTCGGGCATGTTGCCGTTATAGAATCAATCAATTCAGATGGATCATTAAATATAGTTGGTAGTAATACTAATGGTGTAAATGAGAAAGTTACTAGGGATACAGTACCCGCCTCATCGGCCGCTGGTTTTTACAGACCGGGAGCACCAACTAATACTTCTTCTTCTAGTTGGGATGTCTCTTCAGCTGTCTCTAATAATCTTGGTGCATCTGGCTACGCGAAGCAAGCTAATGAGCTTCTACATGGAAAAGAACTCCGTGACTCTATCTACGATGAGTATGGGATAAAAAAACAACAAAGTGTTTTGACTAAGATGGCAGAAGCAGGAGCTACTTTACCTAACAATGTTACTGAATTCATAAAAGCGAATGATACTGCCTTGAAAGACATAGACAATAATATAAGTGATTATATTAATAACACTATGGCAAACATGGACATGTCTGATCCTGGAAATATTCAGAAAGCTAAAGCCCAGCTTGGTTATTTATATACCTTGAGAGGGAGAAGAAATCAAACCTATGTTGGATATCTTAATACAGCTGTGGAGCAACATCAGGCTCAATTTGATGGTCTTAATAATAAATATAAAATAGATCTAGCAGCTGCTCAAGAAGACATAAACGATGGTAAAGTTGATTATGACGAGATGTCGGCAGTCCTAGCTGATATGTATACGGAAGCAAAAGAAGCCCCTGAATTAGCGTTAAAAATGAATATTCTTAAAAATGATGCCATAATCAAAGAAAGGGAAGCTCTCGGAACTGGTATTGATTATGATAAAACTCTATCGTATCCAGAGCAAAAGAAACAATTAGACGAAATAGGAATGATGGTTGATTCAGATGGGCATACTCTAACCGGAGTTGATATTGGAAACATAATTTTAGAAAACGATATAGCTGTTGAAAATGGTACATCAAATCTCCTTGGTGAAAATATACTGAAATATTATATTAACTCTGTAATAAAGACTCTAGGATCTACAGAAAAGAATGATGAAGAAGCTCCTTCTGTAAGCGCTGAATATAAAAGGGAATTATCGAAGGAAGCTATTAGAGAATTAGATTCAATGCAAAAATCGATTGAAGATAATGAAGAGTTAGCTGAGTTGTATGTTAATATTGATGGAATGATAGGGGATATATCAGCAGAATACGGCAGACAAATTGCAAAGACTATACCTGATGAAACAACAGAAGCTATTATGGACGTGATAGATAATGATTTAATTCCGAAAGCTGGTTTCCTTTGGAGACAAAGGGGGACTCCACTTGAAAAACAAGAATTTATAGATAAAGTCAACGGAAAAACGAATGATTCATTAGATGAATCGATCATTTCCGCTATATACCTTAATTTTTTAGCTGCTGTTAAAGCGAATGAAGAAAAAGGGATGGAGAAAACAGAAGCAGCTGTAGAAGCCGCTAATAGTATGACTCATAATGTAGTTTCGACTGAAGACAGAAAAGAAAATGAACAGAAGTCGAATTCTGAGTTTGCTTTAGTCCTAGGTAATATAATTGCAGCTGAATATAGGAGAGCATTAATAACTGACTAAAATGAGCATTAGACAAAATGAGAATTATCAAAAAGAAGGCGCATTTAGTTCGTTGAAGAACTTTCGATATGTTCCTAGAAGCTATTCTGGTCCAATGCCCGAAGGTTTTTACGGTGGACAAAAAAATCCTGACTCAGAAACGTTGAAGAAATATGGAATGATTAAATACGGGAAAAGCTTGACAGAACGAGGTGGAATAGAGCCTGGAACAAATTTTAGAAAATTAGAAGGAGACCTTGGCAAACCGATTGAAATACCGGGAGACTATGGTGATTTCATGGAACCAGCTACTTTCGATAAATTATCGTGGGGAACTCCTGAAGAGCCGGTGATAAGAAACATGACTGTTGATGGACTGACAGGTCAATATGTTCAAGATTCCAAAGATAAAGATCTGTTAGTAAAAACAATCAGAGGAAAGAATTTAACTAGAGATGAAGCGATTAGATCCGGAAGGTCAGGTCAAATGTGGCAAATAGATCACATTATGCCATTAACCCTAGGAGGAGCAGATACTGATGCTAATAGACAATTACTGCCAGCTGGCGCGAATGATATAAAAACAAGGGCACAAGCTGTTGCTTTTACTTTATACGGACATGGAGATATAACTTTGAATGAAGCTAGATCTCTAGCTATGCAATGGCAAAATAGGAATATGACTGATATTCCTCAACCAGACAAAAAAACTGGATATCTTTCTGATGTAGATGGAAGAAGCGGAATACAATTAGCCAGAGAAGCGAAAGCAAGATGGGATAATCCCAAAGTAGGATTTAAAGAAGTATTAGCTGAAATGCCTGATACCATGAAGAATCTAGGAGAGGGATGGGTTCCTGATCCTGTTAGAGAATTTACTAAAGGAGCTTTATCCGGATTATCATTCGGATTCCTTCCTTACGAACTGGATGATGACGTTTCCAAAGGAAGTAAGACTGCTGGGACGATAGGTAAGATAGTTGGTACAATAGGAAGTTTCAGGTTCGGTAGTGCTTTAATAGGGGGTGGAGTTAAACTTGCTCTCAGGGGGTACAAAGGAGTCGCCTCCCTAGCGGCAGCAAAAGCCGGATATAAAACAGTGAAGACATTAGAAGCCTTTAATAAAACACAAGGAGCATATAAGGCAGCAACAAAATCAATAAAAGGATTAGAATCATTAAAAAAATCTAAGTTATTCCCAAATTTATCTAAGATATCAGCTGAATCCGCTACAAAATCAACTGCGCAAAAAATGATAGAAAAGATGGGGACATTGAATCAATTTGGTTTAAAAGGAAAGGCAGTAAAATTATTAAGAACAGAAAAATTTGTTAACGCTGCTAATAGAGGCGTAAAAATAGGAGTTGATTCTGCTTTTGTAGGTCAAATGCATAGATATATTCAAAATCATGCTACTGCAGCTATAATTGGTGGAGAAGAATTTCACAAAAAACAAGAAAACATTATCAAGAACTTGATGGGAGATTTCGCATTTGGAGCCGTTACTGGTTTGCCTTCTGCTACTTTAAAAGGAGTAGCATGGTCTGCTGGTATAGGATTGGGGACAGGTCTCATTTACGGAGAATCAGACGATCCAGTTGATGCCTTAACTGACGCTGCTGTTTTCGCTTCAATGCATTATATGGGAAGCAGAAAAAACCCAAGATTTAACAATGTCAAAATGCTTGGAGGGAAGGAGACCAAAGTAGTAAAAAACAAAGTAGATCCCGCAGTAGAAAACGTGGTTAATCATTCTGCTGCAAAATCACTTCAATTTTATAATCCAGAGATGAAGTTTAAACCAGGGGAGGGAACAGCTTATGCCAAAAGAGTTAGCCCAGAGGATGTACAAAAATACGTAAACAACGCAGAGAGAAGTGTTTGGAAACGTTTTTTCTTCGGCACTGATTTAACCCCTGGCGTTATCACCAAGGCTAAAAAATCTATCAATGAATGGACAAAGCGGATGGATAAATTGATGAAATCAGAAGAAAAACCCAAAGGGAAATCCTCACTTTTGCCTGAGTTTATGAAGAAGAAGACTGCTAGGGAGAAAAAAATAATAGAAGAATTCGGACCAGGGCATAAAGAACGAACAAGTATTAAAGACACTGGGTTGCCAGAGACTATGTTCCCGGACTTACAATCAGCCTTAGCGGAGATTAAAAGAATTAGAGCAGCTGGCAGACAGCTATACAAAGGTGGATTAAGCAAGGAAATGAGACAGTTGGCAGACATCGACGATCTCCTTTCTTTTTCTGTTAAAGACGTAAATAGGAGATACGAAGAGCAACGAGCATTTATGAATCCTTCTAGAGTTAAAAAATTAGTAGAGAATTTCGATGATTCTTTCTTCACGGAAACTTTCCTTGATAAGAAGTTGAATCCTAACACTAAATATATAGAGGGAGATTCAGTTCTTACTGGAGGCGGAGTAAATAAGATGAATATAAGAAAGACTACTCGTTTTATTGATAGAGTAAACTCCGGTGAATATTCAAGTAATATCGTCTTAGTTCAATCTCCTCAATTTGCTCCTTTGAGAAGAATGTACAACGAAGCATTACCAGAGAGGAACAGACTAGCAAAAAACGGGAAAGATTATGGAGTTGATCCTCATCCGGAATATAACCTGATGGCTTTTGGTGCTAAAAAGAATGCGAAAGGAGAAATAGAAATAGTCCCAATCCCTGGGGCAGTAAGTAGCGAACATAGACTTAACAAAGGAAAACAAGCTATCAATAAAAATCTCACAAAAAATCAGAATCCAATACAACATAGCAAGGACCCAATAAGCAAGATAATGAAGGAGAATGGAATAAATATGTTGCCCGTCAGCCTTGATTCTAGAATGGCTGCCAAAACAGTTAGAGGGGAGAAACCGTTCGTTCCTTTCCAAATGAGAGATACTCATTGGGAGAAAGCCATACAAGCGCAGAAGAAATTAACACAACAGGGAGTCAAGACTCCAGTCGTTAATGATTTTGCTGATTTTAATAATGCCAAGACAGTAAGTGAGAGTTCAATCGCAACTTCAAACATTAAAAAGAATTTCACTAAACCTGCATCTGATTATATTCCTAAGCCAGACATGGGAAAAACTGGAATGTCTCCAAAGGTGGCTGTCCCTGTTGAATCAGCAAGAGTAACTCTGAAGACCATGGAAAGTTCTTTAAGTTTCGATTCTGCTAAAGAAATTAAAACTGCTTTCAAGAAAAACTTTGGCAGTGATTTGAACGATTCTCAAGTAAATTATTTCTTAAAAAACAAAGGAAAGATAGACGTAGAAGAGGGGTTGAAGATATTAAATAAACTTGCTGAAAAAAAGAACATGGATGCGTTATCTATGCTTAAATTGGTAGAGACCAATAAATATATTAATAGTGGTTATGCCAGTTATCATGGAATAGGTGATGCTTTGTTAAAGCTTCCTATAATAGGGAATGGAGCTAAATTTAGAAACTCTATTATGAGCGCAAAGTCAAATAATTCTGAATTAATAAATCGGATAGTAGCAAGTCAGGAAGCATTTATGAAAAGCCTTCCCGTCGAAAAGAAGGCACCTGTAGCGTCAGAAACGTCCGCTAGTGTCAAACCGACTGTAGATACCATTGTTACCCCTAAAACCGCTTCTAGGGGTGAAGGTATTCCTTCTGAGGGGTCTTTAGCATCAGAGTGGAGCAGAAAAGATGTGAGAAGTGAAGATGGAAGAGGCAGGGGGAGAGAAACAACTGAAGGAGAGGTTAGCAAGAAACCAGTTAAGGATATGAACAAAAATGAGCTGAAAAGACTAGAAAAAGAGGCATTAGCAAATTCTGCTGAAGATTTTTATATGATGGCCAAGTCTAAAATAGACTCTTTCATGCCTCAAAAGGGTAGCGTTTACAAAAACAAAAATAAATTAAATATATCTGAGATTATATCAAAAGCTAAAGACAAAGCTAGACGCATAAAAGACGGCGAATACGTACCTACTTGGGAAGAGTTAAATAAAAATATGCCCAAAATTAAAAAAAGCAAAAAAGAAATAGCCGCTGAGAACAGGGCTGATTATGAAACGAAGGAAACCATAGAGGGGTTGATCAAAGCAGTAGGAGTGTTAAAACCTTCTGGAGTAACTAGCAAACAATCCAAACAAATAAAGGTGATAGTAAAACCTAGACTTATTAATGACATAATTGCAAGAGTCAGCGAAGGTTCTCAAATTCCGATTAAAGAAGTGGAAAGAATCGCAAATAAAATTGTTAAAAATAGTAATAAGAATCGGAATAAAAAAGAAAAAATTACACTCTCTAAAGAGGCTTCAAAAAACCTTTTCTTTGGCAAACAGACAGCAACAGGAAAGAGTCCTTATGATAGACTTGTTATAGAAAGAAAAACAGCTGGAGAGGACTTTATAAATTGGATTAAATCAGGTAGGAACAGGAAGGGATTAAGTGAAAGCGAAAAAGCAGCCGGGATTGAAAAAGTTGAACTTGGTTCATATGAGGATGCATTCAAACACAGTCTTGATACTCTACTTGCTTCCCAATTTGGAAAAAGATATGCAAACGCCGGTGAAATAAAGGAGATGCTTGGTAGGATAATGAGTGGTTCAGGTGCCCCTGGTAGGAAAGTAAAAGGATTATCAGAATCAGGAAACCCAAAGAAAGAGAATCAACCATATGAATGGACTAAAGATTACTTAGAAGAAGTAGCCATGGGCGACAAAAGAGGTAGAGAGTCAGTGATTAAGAAAGAAGAAAAAATGCGGAAAGCAAACGAAGAAACCGCAGAATCAAAACTCACTGATGCAGAAATAAGTAAAGCTGGTTTAGAAATAAACGAAGACGGAATTGCCTCCGGTGGGTTTGGGATAGAAAATACTTTTTTACCAGACAAAATCAAGAATATGACAAAAGGAGATCAACGATTTACCCCTGGTTTAACTTCTCTTTTGATGAGCAATTTAAAGAAAGTTGGTTCTGAATACAAAGGATCTCGTGCTATGGAGAAAGGAAAAGAGGATGCTAGGAATGTTATGCAGTTTATTGTAGGGAGTCATAATACAGCAGTAGAAAATGGGAAAAAAGCGCTCCCCGGTAAAGAAACTAGAATGAATCAAAAGATTTCTTTGATGCCGGAACGGGGGTACACTGGTAAATATGAAAACCTTTCCAAGGAGATGAAAGATAGTATTTCTAAGAAAACGATCAGATACTTTGATAATATATTAAAAAAATATAAAAACAAACTTGAAGTAGAAAAAAATAACATTGTTCCTATTGAAAAGAATATTACTAAGCTAGAAAAGGATATAAAACGAAAAGAAGACCGTCTTCAGGTTGACCAGGCTGAGAGATCTAATTGGGAAACTGATGAGTTTTTAATAACTGGAATAGAAGAAGGGAAAAAAGAAATAACCGGAGCAAAAAATGCCATAAAAAATATTAAAAAGAAATACAATATAGAAAATGAAATTAAATCGACAAAAAAAAGATTAAAAGTCGACGAGAAGAAAAGAAAAGAATGGGAAAGCGACAAGAAACTTGAATCGAATCTTGATAGGCAAAAAGAAAACTTGGCTAAGGTTATGGGTACACTAAAAACATTGACTAAGTATATGAAAACAAGCGCCGCTAAAAAAGCTAAGCCTAAATTAGTTAAAAAAGTAGAATCTCCTCAAGAATCATTATCTAACAAAAAAGAAGAAATAGGTTTATCTATTCTTGATGAAAAAAGACCCAAGGAGACAAAAAAGTCTAAGTTGATAGATAAGCAAAAGATACCTATTCAAAAAAAGATTGATAAATTAGACATCGATATAGATAGAATGGTCGAGCAACTTGGTTTCCAGCATGAAAATGGATTAAATTATAAAGAATACAAGCGGTCTTTGTCTGAGCTTAATAAAAAGAGGGCAAAATTAAAAAAACTAGAAGAAGATATTGATAAAGCCTCCGCTGGTAAAAAAATAGAGACAAACAAAGAAGAGAGTATAAAGTCCATTATTTCTTCTTACAATAAACTTTTATCAACGATGGAAAAGAATAAACCTGTCATAAAAAACACATTGAATAATCGTATCAATCTAATGAGAGAAAAAGGAGATTATCGAAAATGGGAAGAAATAGCAGAAGGAAATAGGTCAAAAATATCAAAAATCACCAAGGATTTCTATGATAATATTCTTAAAAAATATAAAAGTAAATTCGAGACCGGGGAGACAAGAGTTTTGCCTACTGGGAAAAGTGTTAAGGAGTTGGAATTGGATATAAAAGAGATAAAGAAAAAACTCAACATTGGCGAAAAAGAAAGGCCTAATTGGGAGACAGATGAACTACTAACCGATAATTTAAATATAATAAATAAAGAAGTAAGTCGATTAAAAAAGCTTTAATAAGTAACGTAAAAAGGATGAAAGCGAATAAGGAGAAAATGAGAGCAATTTTAAAGAAAAAAATACGAGATGGAGGTGGAGGTCCTGGTTTTTATGATGGAGCAGGCGGCCCTAAATGGGACTGGCTTAAATCCAAAGTTGGGTCTGCTAAAAACGCCTTATCTAATAAGTGGAAAAAACTCGGGGAGTCAACATCCTCTACCATTTACCCTAGTGACAGTAATCCTAGGACAGGTAAATATACAAATCCCGTTACCAATACAAAAACAGGGGAGCCTAAAGGCCCTAGCTATAATCCTATTAAGCCTACTACTAAAACAGAAGCTATTAAACAAAGAGTAGGTAAATATGTAAATCCTGTACAAAAAACTTTAGTAGAAGGAGCAAGCTCTGGAATTGATACTAGTCCTGATGCTAACTTCCCTGGTGGCTATAAAGAAATTAAAAAAGGAGTATTTAACGCTCCCGAAAGAAGGACTGAAGAGGTTAACCAGTTCGTTCCTCCTCAATACGCTGAACCGTTATCCAATGCAGCCAGGAGGCACGGAGTAGACGAGAACGGGTTAGCGGCTATGGTGCAAACTGAAAGTTCATGGAATCCCAACG
>Ga0222673_1000883_pt1 | contig 11465 bp, 6 predicted proteins | sample AntAcemetagen801_FD_179845 | JGI IMG/M metagenome (GOLD analysis project Ga0222673, IMG submission 179845) | Saline water microbial communities from Ace Lake, Antarctica - #801 | ecosystem: Environmental > Aquatic > Non-marine Saline and Alkaline > Saline | place: Antarctica: Ace Lake | collected...
ATACGTTTGTTACAACTAAGCTTATTCGATCCAGAGCTACCTTGGATACTTTAAATGTTTACAACAATTTAACCAACTCTCTCGGTGATCAAGAGTCAGACACAGGAACTCTTATGGGAACTTTAACTGCTCGCCAAACACTTCGAGATGAAGCGGGGAACAAAATTCAAATACCACTTGCAAATGTTCCAGTAGGAATCTTTTTAGCATCTGATGATTTTCCTGATTTGAATTCTCAAGATTCAAACGGAGATCGAATAACATTTAATTTAAAAGAAGGGGCAAATCAAGAGGAATATTTTGATGCTCAATCATTTACACAAGATACTAATGAGTATTTGAGAAGCGGAAGTCAGTTTGACACCATTCCAAATCATTATAAACTGTTCACATACACAAATGAGAATGGTGAGTTTATATTAAATAATGTTCCAACAGGTAGTCAGGTTTTAATGTTTGAGGTTGACTTGTTTAAGCAAGGGTTGACAAAAGATGAAATCGCTTTAAATAATTTTCCTTTCCCAGTAGAAAGTGATGCAGATTTAGATACAACTCCAAGTTTATTTTATAGACAAATTCCAGTTGAGGTTATCCCAACTTGGGGTTCATTCCAAACAGGGTACACTGAAGTTAATGTTAAGGTGAATTTAGATTTAAGAAAATGGGTAACATTTTACACATCTCCAATCACTTATGAAGGTCGTGCAATAGAGGAACTTCAAGCTAAAGGGTATGAGTCACCTTTAACATTTGAGATCAGAGATATGTCTTTGGAGGACTATCCAGTGAATAACAAAGAGATTGTTGAAATTCATAACATGTTTGATCGTGATCCTGATTCAAGATTAAGGTGGTATCCTGAGTTTGCTCAAAGAAAAAGAAATGCAGAGTTTAGAACTAAAGGTTATCACGCCTTTAAGCTCCCAGCTAACATGTATGATCCTGACGGTTTTAAAACCGATAAGTTTGGAAACCCAACAAATTTGAGAGGTGTATGGCTTGCAGGTTACCAGATAGCAATGTATTATATTGGTAAAAGTACTACCTTTAGACACACTGGGATGAAGAAAGTTTTTTTAGATAGTCAAAACTTTATCAGTAGAGATAATTTCAACCTCAATATAAACAACGAAACTTATACCGAACCAAACTCTAACGCTCAGGGTGTTATTGGTGATTTTCCATACGAAAAACCTTGGACACCGAATTATCCTATTCCTTATTCTATTCCAAAATCACCAACTCAATTAAATCCAAACTTTGAATTTCTTGACGATGAAGGAAGACAATATATAGAAAGACCAAGATATTTAGATGGAGATTTGGTTGGAAAAAGATTTGCTGATTTCTTTGACGGAGAAGGGGACTCTCCTCTTGGTGGAGTCGGTGGGTATGCTGTTTCTCAAGATAATGTTACTTCGGAGTTTTTTAGAAATAATTTTTCAAAAACTGTAACTCAAAATTTCATTTACAAATATGAAAGAAGCCAAAGTGATCATGATATGTATGCTAATGGATATAAACCCAATGATCCAATATTTGGTATTGACGCAGGAGATTCTTCTGTTCTAAATGGAGAGCAGTACCAAAGGGTTGAGTGTGGATATGGGTATTGGCTTCGACCAGAAGGTATGCCCAGAATTGTAAATTACCCTTTGTGGGGAGGCTCAGAAGCAATGTTTGATAGAGATACACAGAACCCAAATGAAACAGTGAGTATATCTCAAGCAACATCAAGCTCTTTTGTTTCCGTTGCTCCATACACCAATTCTATTAATTTTGGAGATTTTGCTGACGGAAAACGTTTATCAATGGAGTTTGGAAACAACCCCACCATCAAAGAGGGTGCTTTAGATATTTATAGAATTATTGACCCTTCTCCTTATAATTTGGTTGTTCCAGACCCTACTCCTGTCCCACAATTTGCGGAATTTAGATTTGGAGAATTTTATGCTCAAAGAGGAAAAAGTGGAGACAGGTTAAAGCCAGCTGAAGAAAACTCAGGAGGAGGACAGGGAGAGCGTTTTTGGACATGGGGAGCTGGAGGAGAATTAACTCGTGTTAATGCACGTTTAAAAATCACCAACAAAGGTGATGTAGATGTGACTTTTGAAGGGTACACTCTCGCTCCAAATCAATCTTTGGAATTTTTTGAAGGTCAGATTGGTGGGGGTAGTTTTAGAAATATGATTCTCACTTTACCTACTAATAGCCAGTTTGAATTTGATGAGTTTAAGTATGTTGCTGCAAAATATAAGTTTGAATTCATTAATTTAACTCTTTATAACGGAGGCAACAACTTAGTTGCTGAAGGTGCTGAAGGTTTTTCAAGAGCAATAAATCAAACGAATGTATTGGGGGGAGATGAAAACGTAGTGCCAAAATACTACTTAAGAACAAGGTTGTTAAATTGTAAAACAAACTACGATGACGGATCAGGATGGGGAGGTTCAGGATGCGAAAATGGTTGGGTTTCAGGAAGTAAAGGTCAGCACACAGTTGCTATTGCTGGAATGGCGATTGTAAACCCTTCTCAAAACAAGGGTGGGTGGTATGATTCTTATTTCTCAAGCTCACAGATTACGTCAAACAACGCCACATGCGGCCCCGGTCCGAACGGAACGATTTACTATCAATTAGCATAATCCAAAATGGATAAGAAAAGAAAACAAATATTAATCAACGAAGATAATCTTGATCAATTTATTAGAATTGATTTAAGAAATACATTCAATGAAATTCAGAAAGAGAAGTACGATAATAACTTTGACCTTGAACGTCAATTTAGGTTGGAGAGAAACCGTTCTCGAAATTTTAGAATCTATGGAAAAATAGCTTCTACCGCTATTGATTGTAACAGTTTGATTTTAGAAGTGTACTCTGATGCGGGATATAATGATTTATATACCACAATACAAACAACCACCCTTGCTTTTGATGCTGATAATATTTTTAGAAAAAAAGACGGAAAGTATTTAATCGAACTTAACAACTACCCTTTTGATGTTGCATATATTCGTTTAGTTTCGGATGATTTTTATTATGAAGATCAACTCTGGGAACAGCGTCTCGTGTTTTTTGATGCAGATGGTAACTTTGCTTCTTATGGAACAGAGACAGTTGATATTAATGTTCTGGATGAAAGTAGTATCGCTATTGAAAATGATTTTCCATTTTTCTACAACAAACATTGGATTCGATTAGATTTGGATATAGTAGAGGAAAAACCGAGAGAGATTTCGTTTTCCTCAACAGGAAATGAGTTGATCGAGGGAGGGGTGCTGGGTATAACAATATTTTTGAATGAACCTTCACCTTTTGGTAATGAGACATGTGTTCTTAATTTAGAATCTCCATCTATGAATTATCCGTATTATTACGGACAAGTGGCTGGTCAGACGCTTGATGGAGACCCTGAGAATACGTCTGTTTTGTTTAGAAATGTTGGAGGTAACTTAGCTTTCTATACAGCTGTTTATGAAACAGCTGCTGAAGTACTTTCATCACAACCTCTTCTAACACTTCAAAACAGTGATTATCAAGGAACTTATGAAGTGTTGGAAGCTGAGGAGTTTACTTTCAATGTAGGTCAGAATAATGAGTACATAAGATGGAGAGTTATTTTAAACACACCTTTCAACCCTGATGCGTTTAACAACGACCCTACTTATTCAAGTATTTTCACTTATTATTTAGGAGATGCTCCTGATATTTCAGTTTCTCTAAATGGAAACGCTATAACCTTTCCGCACTCTATGAGTTGGGAAGAAAACGAGCAAGAAAAATCTTTACAAATTATTGCAAATGATGATTTTCAAGTTGAACTTCGAGAAGAGTTTACTTTTACATTTTCTGATCTTTTTAGATTAGAGAATGGTCTTATACCAGTTTCAAATGTTTTTATTATTGATGATACCCCTAAGGGTATTGCAAAATTTAAAGTTGAAGGAGTGTTTAAGAATGGTCTGTTCTTCGAGGGTAGAAGAGCAAATAACTCAAATTACACCACACCTACTCAATTTAGGTATTCTTCTCCATCAGTATTAAGAAACGGGGCGCTTTGGCAAAATGTTAATCAAGAATTTTATCCAACTGAAAGCTTGCAAGTGGTGATCACAAATAAAGGGTTAAATACAGTTATTCCAGAAAACCCAGCCTTAGATGTGCAACAAGAATTTGTTCTTTTATCAGGGGAAGAGGTTGAATTAAATTATGATGTGAAGTATCAAAATTTAATTCCAATGAAGGTGAAAGCTACATACACAGGAGGAACACAGCCTTCTGATTTTGAAATCAATCCTTATGGAGAATTTTTAGTAAATGGCGTACCTCTTCCAAAGAATTTAGAAAGTGGAGAGTTTTTAACTTATTACAATAGGTTCAAATCTCGATTAAACGGGCTTTCTTATGACTATTACAACCTTCAGGCTCTTGAGAAGGATTTTAACATTATTTTTGATGACAACGAAAAATCAATGACTTTCACCGCAAAAGATGGAGGTACATTTGTAAATGTTGAAATCACTATTCAAGGCTGGGTTGTAGAGGTGATTCAACCATTCAATGAAAACCCTCAAATCCCTTTAGAATTTAACCTTTATTCTAACACTTCTACTTTAAAATGTCAATATGATATTTCTTTCAAAAAGACAGGTTATAGAACAATGACCGTTCCTTCACAGTCATTAGATACATCAAGTGAGGGGGTTCAATATTATTTAAACAATGTGATCGGTCAGGTTCTTGCTCCTTATTACCAAGAATTTGATGAAGCTTTTTACATCAATAGATCAATATATGAAGGAGGAAATTTTTATGATTTAGGTAACGTAATTCCTGAATCCAATGATATACTTGTTATTTTGAATGAAGAAGAAGGTGAACAAGGTTATGGAGGAACTGTTATGCCTTTAGCAGAAAAAGTCTACACCAGACACGCAATACTTTTGAGTGACAACGGTTTACCAAACTCAAGATTAAACCTCACCACTTACGGAAGGTTTAATAATTTTGGTGAATTAGTTGAACCTCCTTTTTGGTCAACAACTCAAGTAGATTGTATTGATGTTACAAGAGAATTTACAGTTACTCAACCAACAAGAAAAATAATTGATGTAATTATTCCATCTGTAAATCAAGATGACGTGTCTGGTACAAGAAATTTTGAGTTTGCTATCAACAATAATTCATTATTCTCAGTTGGAAAAATTCAATCAACAAATATAAATTCAAACGCTTCTCTTTGGTGGGAAAATGGGAACTCTATTAGAATCTCAAACCCCGAAACAGATGAAACGTTTGCTGGACTCCCAAGCTTTCAAGAAGCAGTTGAAACTGGGGATGAAGAAGGTAATTTAGGAGGGTTAGTAACTGGTACTCTAATTGATCCAGACAGATTAAGGTTGAGGTCTAATTTTTCTGCTCAAGATTTTACTATTCAAAATATAGTGCAATATAATGAACCAGAAGAGGTTGGGGATTTATTTACCAACTTCATTGATGGTCTTGTTGATTTTATTCAAAATAGCGGAATTTCTGATCAAAATAATTCTGGAGGATTTACTTTTGCAGAATATGATCCAAACATGGGGTATACTTGGGCTACTCCAAACGGAAATACTGATGAAGTTTTCTTTGAATCTGAAGATGAGCTTGCTGTGGCAGGTCTTGATTTATTAGACTCTCAAATTACAGTTTTAAATTCTTACATTAGATCAAGAACAGTTGTTCCAAACTTGTTAGTTGGAGATTTGAACATTGGTCGAAATGGATTAGGGGGTTTTTCTTTCGAAAACTAATTAGTAATAGATGGAAGAGAATAGAATATACCGCCTTTATATCAACACTTACCCCACTTCTGGTTTTACCAAAGGTTATGGGGTTGTGAATTCAGATAGGGTTGTGAGTGAAAATCCAGAAAAAGATTTTTACATTCAAGTACCTCTGATGAATAACAGAAAAGTAATTGATTACATTGATGTTGAAGTAGATGACGCAATTGTTCCAATACAAAGACAGGAAATAAATCCTTATTATTATGAGTTTGGTTTTTTTGAAAACATTAATCAGATTCATATTAATAGAGGTTCTGATTTAACTCAGGTGGTAATTGATTATATTCGAAGTGTTCGATTTGAACTTGCAAATTTTTCTAATCAAGAAGTAAGGCGCTGGTTTGATGCTCAAGGTAAAAATGAACTTCCTTGGAATCTACCAAGCGGAACGATAACTATCGATGATTTAGATAAAGTGCAATTAAATATTGCAAATATCACTTCCAAAGCAAATGATTTAAACATAGTAATTAACAAGTAATGCAGAGTTACGAAGTATTTTTAAACCCCCGACTTTCTGGGTCACCAGTTTCAAATAGTGATTTGCAATTGAGTGATGATTACTATGTGTATACTCAAACTTTAGGAGGCGGAGTAACAAGCCAATATAACATTAGAGGGTATTTGAATAATTCTCAGAACCAATTAATTATCGATCAATTCGCAGCTTATCTTCAAGAAAATTTGAGCCAAAGTGAATTAAACGAGATTTATTATGATGACAGAAAACTGTCAATTGTCTTCAATCAATTTTTCCAAACAACTATTGTTAATGGAACGCCATCTCCTACCGTTTATATTGATGAGCAGCTCAATAACACAATAAATATTATTGTACAAGATGCTTATTGGAACTGGGATGGGGAAGAAACTTTAAGACCAGAAGGAGCGCCAGCGAATATTATTAACTCTACAAGAAAAGAAAACCAAAGAGAGTTTTTATATGAATTTACAAATGAAGATTCATATTATATTCCTATAAAATTAGAAAGAAATTACGATAAGACAGTTATAGAAACATTTAAAGTATGCAATGATGTAATTGATGTTCAAATTGAGCCTTTGTTGGCTGAATCTTATGTGGGAGGAATTATTGATGCGAATCAAAACTTTTTTGATGAGTTGGCAGCGGTATCACCATCAAACCCCGGTGTGTCAAACATAGTTTCTTCCATCTTACAATGTTTCGTTGACACTAATCTTGAGACCAACGAAAACGTAATATTTAACTCAAACGCTCTTGGAGTATCTTTTCTTGAAAACAGAGGGGAATACACAGAGGGTGCAGGTTATCAAATACCTTTAACATTATCTCAACCCTCTATTCGTGGAATTGAACAAGTAGAGGTTCAAATTGAATACTTAACAGCTGATGCCTCTGATGTTACGTTCACGGATAATTTTCTCATACAATGGGAAGAAGGTCAGCAGCTTAAGAATGTAAACATCACAATTAACAATGATCTTGAAATTGAACAAATTGAATCTGTTCGATTAAAACTTGTTCAACTACTAAACGTTTACGGTGGAGCAAATACAATTCATGAAGTAGCTATTACAGACAATACGGTTTTGAGAAAAGTTGGTTTTGAGGGTATAGGTGAAGGTTTCACTTTAGTTCAAACCATTCGTGGGGATTTTATTTTTAATATAAATGCTTCAGAAGGAGATTTAATAGAGTTAAATATCGTTTTAGACCAACCCTCACTTGTTGGCGGTGAATCAATAGATGTTATTTTTTCTTACCTTGGATTTTTAAATCAAGCGACCCAAAATAGCGACTTCACTTTAATAAGTCCTCAAAGAGTTGAGTTTGCTCAAGGAGAGCAGTCTAAGACGGTTCAAATACAATTAGAGGGTGATCAGGTGGCTGAATATATAGAAGCAGTTACGGTTTCTTTATCTAATCCTATTGGTTTAATTTTAGATGGAACATTTGCTCCTTTGTTTGGAACATTAAATATTCAAGATAACACTATTTTGAATAAACAGGTTGTGTTTAATTTACAATCTCTTTTTAGACAAAAAGGTAGAGGTGTCGATGGTGTTATTGGGACAGAATTAAGGGAGTTGAATTCCAACGCAACGAACGAACAATCCAACAACTGGCTGGTAAGGTTTGGGCATCCATACAATGAGGCGACTCAACCTTTTGATCAAAATTTTGAAACATACCCTAATTTTAATTTTGGTTTAGAAATAGCTGATCTTGTTATAACAAAATTGGACATTTTGGTTACTAATCAGGGTGAGGCAATTGAGTATGAGGGTCAAAATATTGAATTTGGGGAGACTTTTATTTTGAATATCACAGGAAATAATTTTGAATTTAATCTTCCAACAAATGCGGTCTTAGGGGAGACTACTGTGACTTATGGGTTAAACTCATTTCAAAGACCAATTTACTTAAATGCTAATTATGCGTTTGCTATTAGGTATACAGTCCCAATTATATCAGAAGATGGAGCTGGTTTAAGTTTTCATCGATTTGAACTTAAAGGTGCTGAGACAAATATATTAAATCTTGGAGACTTCTCTTTACCAGCTCAAGATAATTTCTCAGTTGATAAATATTACCTTCAAAGCACTTATTCTAATATGGGAGTGACGTATGAAAGTGGCGGAATATGTACTGAGACTTTTGCTGGAGAAAATCATAGACATTTAATTAAAATGAATGGGATTATTTTACTGGATGCTTATGCTAACGCAACAGATTACTTTGATTTCAATTTTAATTTAGGGAACAATTTAACTACTATTTGTCCAATCACTAATGGTTTTGCTGGAGAGTCTGGTTCGTGGGAATCTATCCCTTATGAACTTGTTGATATTACCGATATTCCGCAAGATGACGTAACAACAGGTGGAGAATAATTTAGAAGGATATTTATAAAAAACAATTAACATGAGTGTAGGAATTTATGGAACGAAAACTTTAGCTAATGTTACATCAAATGATGTAGATATTCTGTATTCGTATTCAGCTTCAAGAGAAACACCAACAAACCCTCAAATGTCTCCTCTTTTTGGAGCTATTTCAGACAATGAATTTAAGAAACTTATTGGAGCTGATGGGGTTTATGAACTTCGTTTACCAGCTTCTATTTTTAATAGTCTTGGTTTTTATACAATTTTGATCAAACCTAAATCATTTGAAACTGAAATAGTTGATTGCTCTATTGTTGTAACAGCTACAGATACAGAAGTTCAAATTTCCAAGAAAGGTATCGTGATTCCAAAGCTTCAATTTCAATCATCTGGATCATTGATTGGTTATATGATTGAATATTTTGATGCCAATGGAGTTAAAACAAAGAATTTTCACAGAATTGTGACATCATCTGAAATTGTTTCAGTATCAACAAACAATAATAATTCGAACTCAAGCTCAAACACTTATGTTCTTGATTCAAATGGAACAAACTTGTTTTTAACTTTAACTCCTGACGAAGCAAATTTAATTTCAAATGCTCAGCAGGTTAGTTTAGGGAATGCGGGTCAGAAGATACTCATAACCCCTACGTTTTTCGACCCAACAGTAATTCAGGTGGAAATGGTTGACCAGACCGTTAAAACGCTCTCATACGCTCTCTATGGTAATACTATTCGTAACAACGCAAACGGTAAGTACCAAGTGTTTGATGAGAACGGTTTCTTGTTTAGAGAGTTTAATTTGCTTACGAGAAAATCTCAATTTACTTCGGGTGAGCTGGATTACAAGCAGAGGATTATCAATCCTGATCTTTCTCAGTCATTTAACAATGTGCTGAACAACACTTAATGTTAGAATCATGCTAACCGTCAGATTTTACAACAACATCCTCTCCGCAGTTTGGGCATTGTAAATAATAATTTATAACCTCCAAGCGAAAAACCCATTCATCGCTCCTGCGTGGATGGGATGAAAGCGCTTTCACAAGACAAATTTAAGGTTTTTTTCTACAAAGAACACGATTTGTAGAAATTTCTCTCTATTTAGATATGTGTTCAAAGCATATAAATATCGCATATATCCAACCAATTCTCAGAAAGAACTGATTGCCAAACACATAGGCAGCGCAAGATTCGTCTATAACCTTGCTTTGGAGACGAAAAATACAGCTTATCTGGGGTCAAAAACAAATTTTTCATGCTTTGATCTCATCAAGCAATTGCCAGATTTAAAGAAAGAATGCCCTTGGCTCAAAGAAGTCAACAGCCAATCCATTCAACAAGCCATTATCAACATGGACATCGCCTTTAAGCAGTTCTTCAAAGGAGGCGGATTTCCTAAATTTAAAAGAAAAACATCTGGTGGAAGTTATCCCATTCCTCAGAACGTCATGGTGGACACCAATACATCAGAACTTATCATTCCCAAGTTCAAGAAAAAGGGCATAAAGATAAACTTGCATCGAGAGATAATGGGCGAGATAAAGAGCGCAACCATATCAGTGACACCAACAGGGAAATACTTCGCATCAATCCTTGTGGACACCAACACAGATGCTCCAACAAAAGCGTCCATCAACGAACAAACAACCATCGGACTTGACCTTGGCATCAAGGACTTTGCCATTACATCCGATGGTGAGGTGTTTGATAACCCAAAGCACTTAAGAGAGGCAATGGATAGATTGAAGTTTGTTCAACGAAAATATTCAAAACATAAGGGCAAGCGAACAAAAAAAAGGCTTGCTCAGCTGCATGAAAAGGTGGCAAATAAACGCAAAGATTTTCTGCACAAGTTATCCACTCAGCTTATCCGTGAGAACCAAACGATTTGCTTGGAAACCTTGGCAGTGAAAAACATGGTCAAAAACCATAACCTTGCTCAAGCAATATCCGATGCAAGTTGGTCAACCTTTGTCTCCATGTTGGAATATAAGGCTGATTGGCATGGAAATAACATCCTTCGGATTGGCACATTTGCCCCAAGTTCAAAGACCTGCTCGTGTTGTGGGAAGCTCAACAAGGAGCTTGAGTTGAAAGACCGAGAGTGGACTTGTGGTGGGTGCGGAACGGTGCATGACAGAGATATCAATGCAGCAGTGAACATCAAATCATTTGCATTAAAGAAAATCTTCTCTGGGACGGAGAGGAAAAATCAGGAAGAACTGCCAACGTTGGTTGGAGTGTTGACTCCTGAAGCCCAACCCATCGCCTCAGGCGTGGGTGGGTCGTTCACTGATGTACTCCCATCATAATGGTCTTTTTTGAATGATTTCAAACCAGACTCATAATAACCAATGATCGCCCCACATTTTTTGTGTGTGTATGTTTTTTCTGCCGCTTTATCAATTGCAATAACTTTGGGTGCTGTGGTTTGGTGAGTTTGATTAGTTTCATTTTTTGATTTTAAAAGCTCCACGGCTTTTTTAAATCCAGCTATGAAACCGTAATAATCTTTGGTGTAGCAGCAGCTGTTTTCCTCTTGGGCGTACTCCTCTGCTAATGTCTCTATTATTTTTTCACTGATCATCTTCTTCTATTTCGTATGGTTCAAGATTTTCTATCTCTATACCATTAAGTTTATGAAGCTCTTCAACGAAAGAGCTTATTTCACAAAAATCACCGCTCCACCCATACAGTTTAGCAACCTCAGTTAAGGTTAAGAGAAAGTCGTAATTAATAAGTGATTTGATTTTT
>Ga0222673_1000887_pt1 | contig 11415 bp, 17 predicted proteins | sample AntAcemetagen801_FD_179845 | JGI IMG/M metagenome (GOLD analysis project Ga0222673, IMG submission 179845) | Saline water microbial communities from Ace Lake, Antarctica - #801 | ecosystem: Environmental > Aquatic > Non-marine Saline and Alkaline > Saline | place: Antarctica: Ace Lake...
GCGCACCAAACGGCGTATTTTCGCCATAGGTTGTTGTGCTCAGGCAGACACCGCATTGCCCATAACGCATCATCGAAATTGTTTGTCTCAATAATGTCGGTCAGCGGGAACCGTGCCTCCATGTCTGCGTCTTTACCTCCTTTAGCTGCTAAAACCTTTCGCCAACCGACAGCACATGGTGATTGTTCGCGGATTTCGGCTAGTGATATTGTGATTGCATTAGTGGTCATACCCATTCCCCCTTATGTGCTTGATCTGGCAGGTTGCAATGGCGAAGGCATATAAAACTCAAAGTTATCCTTAAACCATTCCGCATCGCCTTCAAATATTCCGCAGTCCTCAGTGTCATACAAAGTAAAGTAGCCATCTTCGTAACTCCCCATTGACATAGGCATTTTTCTAGCCCATGCAAGTATACGGGTGTGGGACACGGTGTAGTCAAACTCATCTACGCTTGTCCATGCAGTCACTGGCCTAGCTATCTCAGCCCTTTCAAGTTCCGGCTTGTGCTTGACCTCAGCTACTTTCCCGCCGCAAGAATGACAGTAGTTCATGCCGTTTTTCACTGTGTCTCCATCACCGAACTCCCAAGACTGGCCGCAGAAAGTATCGTAGTAGCTCTGGTTATACTCGTCTTGAAACCACTTACACTCTTTCTGTGCTGGCTTGGCGTTTAGGGCGTTTAGGGCGTTTAGGGATTCACTAATAGTGTTGTATACAGTCCCATCCCCGAGAACGCTAAGAGCCGTTGCCATTGCTTTATCTAACTTGCTTTTCTCCTGCTCTGTATCACTCATGTCTCTACCTCTGCCGGTGGTGTTAATATTCGATTTGGAAGAACACACTATCTTTCAAATCTCTAGGGATGAGATCAGGCTGGTCGGTAGCCCATAGCCCCACTGTTGACGCTATATGATGGAGCTGCTTAGCTTGGTCTTCTTTATTAGAACCGCTACCTGATAGATACTTGTACCGGCCTACAATATGTCGATTGAAATAGCTGCCTGCCGATAATGCTGATTGCATTCCTTCGGCTAATCCAGATGGAACGCCCGAATAGGTCCATGCACTCCCGTCATGAAAACTAACGGTTAAATACCCATCGTCCCATTCAACACTTTCAATATTTGAAGTTTCTATTTTGTATTTCATGCATCTCTCCTCGTAATGGGTGTTAAGGGGTTATTCGTACAGTACCGCGCTTATGTAGTCGTATGCTTCGCGCCAGTTATCATCTAGGGACATGCTTGGTGACGAGGCTCTGTAAACAACTTTCAGATATTTCTTATTTACAACCACTTCATCTACGCTCACCCACTCTGATTGCTCTAGGGGCTTGATGCTCTCGCTTAAATTGGCGTTTATGGTGTTAAGCATTTTTACCACAATCTTCGCTTGATCAGGCGTAGTGCAACAAAAATAACTATTGTCATCAATTATCGGGTTCTCTCTATCGAATACCGTTCCAGCCAAACTATAGAACCGCTCCTGCTCTGTATCACTCACCCTTCACCTCCATCGCCTTTGTTAGTTCTTTGTAATGGGCTATGCCTCTATCGCTCAAAATTCTGGGCAGCATCATCCCTAGGTATTCCGCACACTCACGCGATATGGTTACTGTGTCAGGCTCAGGCTTGGCGTTTAGGGCTAACAGAATAATATCTGCCGCATCTATGTCATCGCAGATAGCAAGCAGATTGCCTAGCGAGTCATATATCCGAGGCATCTCTGGACTCCAAGCGTCTACGGTTGCGTACTTTATGATGTACCGCTCATGCTCTGTATCACTCATGTCTCTACCTCTGCCGGTGGATAAGTTCCGCCGTACTTTTCAATTAAAGCCACTGCGTCACTAGATACCAGAGGATCAAGAGAGATTAGAACCTCGTAAGAGATTATGTCATGTAACGCTTTGCTGGGGTTTGTCTCGTGCTCGGGGGAGAGAATATGCAATACGACTAATCTCTCAATAAGTACCCTTTCCCACTCTGATTGCGCTAGGGCTTTGATCGGCAGCTGCAAATCCCCATCATCATCATTTGGGGTAATGCCCATTGGCTCTAATCCTCTGGCTATGCGCCTCAAAGTCTTTAGTAGCGGGTCACACTGGCTACACACCAAATATTCTTGATCGCCCTCTATTACCGCATTGCAGTCTATGTTTGGGCATCTATGGCTTGTTTTGTCATCACTCATTGGCATCTCTCTATCCTCTATGTTGATGAGTGGGGCGGCAACCGCGAGTCTCGCAATCCGACAGCTTTAAACGCCGCTTAACCGCCCCTTAAACTTTAGGCCGACTTAAGATTGTCCAGAGAGGCTTCTAATTTTTTAATTTTCGCCTCTTTGGCTTCTTGAACTGCTAATTCTCTATATTTTTTATATATCCCCTGAAGCGAATTATGGACAGTGGCTGCGTTATCTTTAGTGAAATATAGGCAGTGGTTGCGAGTGTCGCAATATTCCGGACCGTAGCTTTTAAGCTCATTGAAGAATTTTATAAAAGTTTCGGTGGGGTATTCTGAATGGAGGAAATAAGCGCCTGTACTAAATCTAAGGCAATATAACCACTCGCCTTTAGGCTGCTCCCCATTGTCAGACCACGATATTGTTCTATTTTGATCTTCGCCCATTAAGGACAGGTGCTGCTCTTCACTAATTTTTAAGTATGTCGAACCCGAATAGGGAATATTTCCTAGCCCCACCTTAATTTTAAAACTGTTTAGTATGTCAATATTTGATAGAATTCCCTTTATCCGGCTAGTTATATTTACTCCTTGGATTCCTTCTATAGCATCTGAGTGCTTTTCTAAGATTTCCATAATCTCTTCAAATGGCTTTTTGTCTATCATTTCACTCTCCTGTTATTAAACTTTAGTAGCAGACTCTCTGATTTTCCCATCGCTTAGTCTTGGTATTTCTGACCATCATCCATTTTATTACCTCCAACAATGCACACTTCCATAAACTCTAAAACTTGTTTGAGGTGGTGCTGGTGCAAAGGGCAATACTAAAGAAATCTCTAGCATGAGTGCTTTTCAGCACACACCAACACCACCACAAACAAACTCTATTCATCTGGCACCATCCTTGGCGCGTTATCCTCTTTTTGCTTTTAAAATGGTGGGGCGGCAACCGCGAGTCTCGCAATCCGACAGTTCCAATCACGACTAATGTTTTGCTGCTTAACCGCCCCGTAAAGTTTTAATAACTAAGGTTTTAGTCTTGACTCAATTTCGGCCATTCTCTTTTCGTGTTCGTAATGGTTGCCGCTCCAATAGTGACAGCGACTTAAGGCGCGCCGTTTTACCTCATGTCCTGTGTACGAGGGCGCGGTACACCTTCGAGTTCACTAAACGCATACCTTCTTCGGCAGACGATATGCGAGCTTTTAAAATGTTTATGTAATATTTTTTGCGGTAGTTGTACGCCGCTTTTGCTTCTTCAACCGTCGGGTGCGCAAAACGCTTTGCGGACGTGTTGCTAACCCATCTGTTAGTGTCCCCCGGCCTAGCAAGCCAAACGCCTTTCGGCGTCTTACTCAATACTCGGTAGTGGGTTTCGTTTACGCGCATACCTGTCCGCGTAAGCTCGCCGTATTCATCAGACGATACGGTAACTTGGGTTTCTATTCGACACCAATATTCACACGGCTTGTCGTTCACGAGTCACCGCGCAGATGGGCACCGCTCAGATCGGCATCGCGCAGATTGGCACCGCTCAGATGGGCTTTTACGCCTGTAGTGTGGTCGTCCAAATACGCCGCGTGTAGTTCCAGTGCTTCTTTTAGCTTATCGATGTCCATAGTCGTTTTACTCATGTCTTTGGCTCCTTAGGGGGGTCGCGCATCTCTATCCGATTCTTTACGTTTGTCCGGTCATTCGTGTTGTCCCACGACAAGGATATTACTGTCATGGGGGCGATATCTATCGTAGTTCCGCGCCCCATCCTCATCCGCTCTTTTTTCCCGTTGAGGTCCAGTGCTATGCGTTCCACCACGTCCCTGTAGCTCAACTGTTGCCGGACACACCACTCCTTGAAGGGGTTCACCATAAGATAGAGCTTGCACACATCGTACTCGTGGCGCCCAACCCAATAACTCATTGGCATACTCTCAGGGTTAACTAGTTCCTCTATTGCCCCCACTGCACGCAGGTCTGATGTGCTACGTAAACGCATTACAGCGCGGTAGTTGTCGGCATAGTACTGGGCCACTAGGTCTTCTATATTGACGTCCATCTCCGACATCGACTCCCGCATTAGCTTCAGCTTAGTCACCAGCCAGATAGTGTAGGCGCCCAAGTCCCAGCCAATGAGACCGAGACGTTTGGCAATAATTAGCCCTGCTAGAGATGTTCCTGTGGTGGCCGCCCATATTCTGTTCTGTGGGGATAGCCCTGCACGGGTTATCAGTAAGTTTATCTGTGTATCCACAAGCTCTTTAACTTCTACCATGTGGTTCAACACGTACTGGATAAACACAGGTCCGGCGTGCCCAAAGTTGTCAATGAGGTTCTGGTTAAGGTCACGGGCCAGTATTGCCTCTGATGGAGTGAACAGTAGTTTCTTGGCCTGCAACTCAAATACACGTTGCATCTCCCCCTTTGGGGTGGCTCGGAAGGTGGTTATCTTCTCCAGTAAGCTGACGTTAGCTGTGGTTCCCACTTGCAGGGACCACTTTTGCCCTCGAAACCGTTCTTGGTTGGTCTGTGATTGCCTGTTTCTCTGGGCGCCGGTATATACTCTATAAGCGAAAGTACTCAGCAGCTTCGCGTCCACGTTAGAGATTTCATCCACATACATCGGAAGGTTCTTCCACACTTCTGCACGGTTCCATATCGAGTTTGCTGTGTCGTCTCCATCTAGCACCAACTTGTTGGGGTGGCCCCACACGGACGCCCCGCCCCACTGACCTGTCGTCTTGCCGTACCCAGAACTGTTACTGCCTAGGTGGTAGATGCCGCCGTGGATGTTAGGGACGAACTCCATCAGTGGGGAGCCGAAGGACATCGCAAACATGTGTTGGTGTTCTTCAAAGTTTGGGCGGTTGTAGAACTCTGTCACTTTCTTCCAACCATCTAGCGTGCCCCGCTCCTCGAAGAAGTCCATGAACTGGCGGGTCTTAAACGAGGGGTGGTTCTCCGCAATCTTGTCCTTGAATATCTCCTTGTCCCCCACTACAAACGACTTGTTATCCTCAGTCCAACCGAACTGCACCTTGGCCTCAACTTCATCGTGGGAAGCCTGCAACTCCTTGACCCACGCGCCGACATACGCCATTAGCTGGTCGGCGCGTAGGAGGAATATGTCATTCATCCCCATATGCTTTCGGAATTCTTCTTTGGAAGATAGTTTTACTGCGGGGACTACAAACTCCTGAACGCCCTCGCGCTTAGTGTGGTGCCTAAACACGTAACTCGGCCCTTCTTGTGGGTCACGTAGCCGCTTGATAAGGTATAGGTCGTTGCGATATATCTCGATTTCTTCTGGTTCACCTTCTTTGCCCTTCGACTTTAAGTACACCCCACCGTTCGCGCCCCGCAAATAGGGGTAGGGGTATTTTGGGACTAGGTAGGTAACTGTATTAGGCTTGGAACTGGCTTCAGCCTTGCTGGCAGTATCAGTGAATAGGGTAGACTTGCTCGCGTCTGTTAGCTTGACGGGAACCTCAACCACGTTGTCCTCAGCAGTAGCCTCCCTAAGTTCCATGCCGATTGATATGGGGGACTTGATCTTCCCTTTAAATGGGCAGCCCTCACACTTCTCAGGGTTATTCGCTTCAAAGGTAAGGCACAAGTGGGGGTATTTTATCGAGGCAAGAACCTTGTCAGTCTCGTTCTCTGAGTAGTTCGGGTGGCCTTTGGATATTAGGTGGCCTGCTTTATCCCCTTCATCGCAGTGCTTGGCTATCGATAGCACACTCAACCACTCGGGGTAAGATATGTCAGCAGGGTTAGTGACTGCGTTATGTATCTGGGCACAGCCTTTGCCCACCATAGTCTTCTGTAGAATCTTGCTGAACTTCTTGATGTGGTTACCCATTAGGGCATCCATCGTCTCCTTATCCTCCGCGCTGTACTGGCGGTGAGGGAGTTCAACTTGTACTGGTGCTTCGGGGAAGTGGGATGAGAACGACTCTAGGCTTACCTTTTTCCCCACCTTGCCGATTATCTCGACATCCCGCGCGGGCGCTTCTTTGTAGTTGTGAGTACTGGGCACACGTAGCACACGCGCCGCATCTGTTGTCACTACGTGGTCAACGTGAAACTTCCTGTCCTTACAGCTCTGCTTGAGCTGCTCTGCTACTGGCAACCACACTTCCCTGCTAACGGGCTCGTTGAGAACCCAGTACACGTGGACACCAAAACCGGAGTTGACCATCACTGTAGGTTTTGGCAGGGTGTTGTCTTTGCAGAATGTGCGTAGGGCTTGGATGGCGTCGGCGTGGTCTTTGTATGGCTTCTTTTTTCCACAGTCTATATCGAGGTAGAAAGCCTTAACTTGCTGGACGTTATCCGCGAGGCGGGACTCCTGATCTAGGAAGGTGCCCATAGCGTAGTAGGCATTGTACCCATCCATATCGAAGTTACTTGCCGCATCCGCAGCAGAATCTATGGTGTTGTAGAACCTCTGAACTACCTTGCGCCCCTTAATACCTAACACACAGTAAAAGCCGGAGTCGCTGAGAACAAGAGGCAAGAATTCCTTTGCTTCCATAATGGTAAAACTCGATTATTGTTTTTAAAATTAGGGGCGGCAGTTACCTGCTGCATCAAGCTGCGAAAGGCTTACCACCTCACACCGCTGGGAATTGAACCCATTTTCACCCCTAAACAGGTTGTGCTAATCGTCGTCTTCGTCGTCCCACTCGGATAGCACCGAATCCAGTTCTACACTGCCTTTATCAGAGGGCTTTGGGGGGGAGACTTTCTTCTTAGCTTTGACTTCGGGTTCGGGGGTTTCCTCCTCCTCCTCCTCGTCCTCTTCCTCCATAGCATCTAGCTGGGCTTGGAGTTTTTCACGCCTAAGTCGCTTGCGCTTGTCGACCGCAGACTCTTTAGGCACCACCTCAACTTCTTCCTCTTCTTCGGCCTCCTCAGCTTCAAGGGCTTTTATGGCTTTGGCTTCACCATCCTCAGCTACTGGGAACAGCCCACCTGCTGGCGCGGGGTCTGGGTTAGAGCCTTCGCCCTCAACGTATACAGACAGCGTAACTGCCTCAATAGTGTCGGGATGCTGCTGCAGTCCTAGCACCGTGCGTAGTTCACCTTCGGACAACGGACGTACTGGCTTGAAGGATAGCTTAGGTGTGGAGCTACCAGTGTCAAACGCCATCTCGGTAATGATAGAAGCGGCGGGGGTTTTGTGGGCGTGGAGGTACTTAGCGTAGGCCGACATAGGCATTTTGCCATCCCCACCACCGAAAATACTGGTGGCTGGAAGTATCAACTGGAACACTTCCGCGGCTGGAATGTTGTCACCGTCATCCCCTGCTAGGACTATTGCAATACGCTTTTGGTAGCGACACGCTTTGCTCTCTTTTTCACCCGAGCCTTTGATGTTCATTGGGCAGTTCTTGCAATCCCCATGCTGGCGGGTTTCAACGGGAACCTCAGGGGCAGGGAACTTATCATCTGCAGACCAACACGTTGGTGAGCTAGTTTCGCCTTCAACCCACTTGTCTTTGTAGTACATACGGTTGGTTACCGCAGCCTTCACGATGACAATATCTACAGTCTTACTGTCGACTATGCCAACTTCTTCACCGCCCACGATCTTGCGGAAGGTGCTACCTTTGATACTGATTCGATTCCCCGATGCGAAGTCGCTGCCACCTAGGTTAGTGTCTGGCTCAAGCTGTTCTAGTAGTGCGCGGTATTCCGCTGGAGGGTTGTTGCCCTGTGTTAATTCATTCATCGTCTGAGACTCCGTCGTCTGTATTGTTTTCAAGGTCTAGTTCTAGTTGTTCGGGTGCTTCTTCTTGTTGTGGGTTTGCCTTCAAGGCTTCCACAACTTGTGGAATGCAGAACCGGTATGTGCGCCCCACCCTGATGTAGGTGTCAGCGGGGATATGTCCAATATTCACCCAGCGCCGTATGCCGTGAACAGATAGGCTAAGATGTGCGGCCAGCTCCTCAATGGGCACGTACCCCTCGTATACTTCTTCAGTCATTACTTTCTCCTTACCGTGATGGCGTATTCCGAATTGATTTCCAGTCCCGGAGGGTGCAGGTCTGGGTTGTCTTCCATGAACTGTTTCATGTTGCCTTGTGCTACACGTTTCTCCAGTAGCTCGGGTACTTTGTTCTCTATAATGAACCGGTGCATAGACTCCCAATCTGAGGTCCAGTACTTGGCTCGTGTGGTGCGGGAGAAGGTGCCATGCTCGGTGCGTGCACTCTCAACATTGGCATCTTTGCAGTGTTGTAGGAGCGTGTGTTTGATGGTGTCCATCTGGGCCTCTATGGACTTATCCTGCTCGTCAAACGCCTTCTTGTTTTCAGCGCGCTTATCTCTCATCTTGACGAATATCTTGACCAGCCTATCTAAATTGATCTCTTCCGGCATTGTTCTGTTCCTGTTATTTAGTGTCGATGAATGGAGTATAGTGTGCAGAAGTGAGCTAATCAAGTATTTCGTTATACAAATCGATTAGTTTTTCATGGTCACCCACTTTGTTGTCTAGCATGGCGTAGACGCGACGTTCGACAGGTGAGCCTTGGAGCTGTATGACTGTACACTTGTTTTCTTGTCCTGCGCGGTGAGGGCGTGCGTTGGCTTGTTCGTAGGTTTCAACAGAAGATACCGGCCCCCACCATACCACTGTATTGGCCGCGGTCAAGGTTACACCGTGGGCTGCCGCTTGGGGTTGTATCACCAACACGTTGGGTGTGTCAGTGGTTTGGAACTGGTCGAAGATACGGGTGCGTTGGGCCGCTGGAACTGCCCCGTTAATGACCGCATTAGTTATCCCATCCGCAGATAGTTTCTCAGCAATTAGGTTGATGACATGCTTGAAGGGGACGAATATAAGGACCTTGTGGCTGGATTCTGCAATGGTTTCCAGCAACACCTTGTACCGGTTGCTTATGTCGAATTCCAGTGTCTCGCCTGAGTCGGAGTAGACAGCACCACAGGAAATCTGGAGTAGCTTATTCATGTTGACCGCTGCGTTAGCTGCCGTCACTGACTCCCCGTCATCCGCAACTGCACGGAACTTATCTTTGAGGAGCTTGTAGTACTTGTTCTGCTGCGCAGTCATCTCCACGTGTCGGGAGGTGTACACTATCTCGGGCAGGTCTAGACATTCTTCCTTGGTAAAGCGTATTGCGGGTTGCAGTACCGCATGAACAGTAGCACTGGCTGTGTCCTTAGATACCCACTTGAACCGCGTTATTTTGTGCATTACTTGGTCTTTGAAGGCACCTGCAAAGCGGGGAACACCTTGGGGGTTAATGATCTTAGCCAGCCCATAGGCATCGACTGGAGACTGCGCGGCGGGCGTGCCCGTCATCATCCATACCCAGTCAGTGGGGCGCACGATCTTGTTGAGGGTTTTCCAGCGTGCTGTGGTTGGGTTCTTGTAATGCGTTGCTTCGTCAATGATGTACAGGTCGAAACCGCTGTTGGCTATAGCGTCCTTAACTATCTCCACACCATCATAGTTTATGATTATGAAGTCCGCGTCACTCTCTATTATCTTCTGGCGTTTGGCTCTCGGTCCGTAGGCTATGTCGACCTTGCGGTGCATGGCACAGGAGAACAGGTCAGCGCGCCAAGCGGAGTCCATAATAGACAGGGGGCAGATAACCAGAACGCGATTGACTATCCCCATCTTCAGGAGGAAGTCGGCGGCCCAGATAGCCGAACCTGTTTTGCCTGTGCCCTGCTCATTAAAACAAAACGCCCGTTGGTGCATGGTGAGAAAAGCTGCGGTAGTTTGCTGGTGGTCATAGGGGGTGTACTTCCCCGTCCAGTTATACCTGCCAAGAATGGGGGCGGGCACATCACGTACTCGCAGGTTCTTCAGTACTCGGGCCTCATCGACACCCCAGTTTACCAGTACTTTGTTGTCACCTAGGTTCTTGCTTTTTGGTATGGCTTCAGTGATCTTGTTGGGGTGTCGCACGCGCAACAACAGAGCGCGGTTATCAATTATTTGCATCTTAGTATCGCTTTGTTTAGTTTAACGGCTAGCGCCATAGCTTTATTGTGCTCCGGCGCAAGGGATAGTACTGGTGTGTCTTGTACTATGTTCCATAACTCGGTGTTAAGGCTTTGGTACAGGAAGTCTGCGGCCTGTCTGTCTAGTACGTGATCTTTGAACTTCTTAATGGTGTGAGCGAGTGCCGTTGTTATTTCTGTCAGCCCCCCTTCCCCCGCGTACAGGCTGAGTCTATCTTTTTTGGCGTGAATCTTGTTCCATAGGGGGCGCTCTGCATGTATTGCTTTCTTCTCTTCCTGCTCAGCTTTACCCCGCGCAGGGTAGTGCGTTATGTCTATCCGGTGTATTTCATGGAACCAAGTAGCCCCTTTGTGCTGGGACAGTCTAGTGACTGTGTTGAGGGATATGCCCACGTAGAGCAGGCGACCCTCTTTGTTGTAGTGTCGGTATAGCTGGGTTGGTTCCATCAGCAACCCCTCCAGTTCTGGTTATGCACGGTCAGCAGTAACCCTCGGTTATCAATTACTTGCATTTTTTGCTATTTCCCCTAACCCACCTGGCCCTTTGTCAGTGCCCTCGCTAAATATCTTAGCCGCGATTTCTTCTCTCGTCTTGACCATACTGTATCGTAGTGCCTCTAGCATATGGTCGTTGTGGCTCATGCCCGTCCTTCGTGGTGTACTCACGTAGATAACCTTCCCACTCAGTAACTTCGGCACTACTCCTTCTGCCATCACAGCAACAGGTACAGTAGTTGCACCAACACCTATTGCTACCCTCTTAATGAAGTCTCGTCTGTTCATCAGCAACCCCTCCAGTTCTGGTTACGCCACTCACTGTTTTTCATAGCGGCGACGTAGCTAGAGTAGTTGTCCATTAGCGTATCTTGCTGGGCACCTTGCCAGTCAAAGCGATACCATGCTTGCATTATTCTCATCCCTCCTCTCCCTTCTTGTGGCCATTGCGACTGCGGTTGGCACTGCGACTCTCCAGCTTGTACCCATCTTTGTTAGTCCCTCCCTTATCGAGAGCTTTGTTATGTGAAACGTCTTTGCCCTTCCTGCTAACGCCTTTCTTGTCGAGCGCACGGCGCGCCCGCTGGCGTTCCATGCGTGCTTCGTGCTCTTTGGTCCCAACGTCTGGGTTGTGCTGCTTCTTGCGGTCGTTCTTATCTTTGTACGGCATACATCTCTCCTAAGAAATTGTTATTGCAGTTCTTATGATGTTCTTCACTTCGGCTTGCACGACTG